>Ga0224508_10000055_pt1 | contig 137669 bp, 112 predicted proteins | sample SF_Jan12_sed_USG_4_FD_170157 | JGI IMG/M metagenome (GOLD analysis project Ga0224508, IMG submission 170157) | Sediment microbial communities from San Francisco Bay, California, United States - SF_Jan12_sed_USGS_21 | ecosystem: Environmental > Aquatic > Marine > Sediment | place: USA... | reverse complement strand
TGGAGTTGGGTGGAATGACGCTGGAGGATTCGATGCGTCGTGCCATCGAGGAGACGCTGAAGCCGGGGGATGGCGGCACGATCGGTGTGGACTTCCGTGGCAACATCTCCATGCAGTTCAACACGGAGACGATGCTGCGTGGGTCGGCCAGCTCGGACGGCGACTTCGAGATTGCGGTCCGCTGAATCCAAATCAGCTAATATCCCCGCCATGCCTTTACAACCCGGTCAGACCCTCGCCCACTACCGCATCGACCGCAAGCTCGGCGAAGGCGGCATGGGCGAAGTGTGGGCCGCCACCGACACACGGCTCAACCGCACCGCCGCCATCAAGTCCCTGCCCCCGGCCGTCGCCGCAGACGGCGAGCGGCTGGCCCGCTTTAACCGCGAGGCCCAACTGCTGGCCGCTCTGAACCACCAGAACATCGCTGCAATTTTCGGGTTGGAAAAGGACGACGACGGTGCTCCGTACCTGGCCATGGAGCTCGTCGACGGCGACGACCTCACCGTCCGCATCGAGGACCGACCGATCCCCCACGACGAGGCGATCGAGATCGCCCTCCAGATCGCCGCCGCGCTGGAGGAAGCCCACGACAAGGGCATCATCCACCGCGACCTCAAGCCGGCTAACATCAAGTTGACCGACGACGGCAAGGTCAAGGTCCTCGACTTTGGTCTGGCCAAGGCGCTCTGCGAAGATCCTGACGACAGCGGCAGCAGTCTCGACTTCTCGACGTCGCCCACGCTGACCGCGGCGATGGGGACCCAGGCCGGCATCATCCTCGGCACCGCCGGCTACATGTCGCCGGAGCAGGCGCGGGGCAAGAAGGTCGACCGGCGCACCGACATCTGGGCCTTCGGCGTGGTGCTGTTCGAGATGTTGACCGGCGAGCGGCTGTACCACGGCGAGACCGTCACCGATGTGATCGCCGCCGTCGTCACTCGTGAGCCGGAATGGGAAAAGTTACCGACGTCGACACCGGCCTCGCTGCGACGGGTGCTCAAGCGCTGTTTGCAGAAAGATCCGCGCAAGCGATTGCGAGACATCGGCGACGCCGCGTTGGAACTCAGGGAACCATCCGTCGATGAACCCACCGCCGACGAGCCCCCTCCCGCAAGCGCGAACCGCGGCTGGCTGCTCGGCGCCGCAGGTCTGGTGCTGGGAGCGCTGTTAACCTACGTCGTCCTCTCGACAGGCGGCGCCGGCAAAACCACCGCCTCACCGCTGTGGACCAACCTCGAGCCACCCGCCGGAACGACGTTCTACAGGTTCCTGGAGCTTTCGCCTGACGGCAAGATGGTTGTGTTCGTCGCGTTGTCCGAGCCTGATGGAGATCGGGACAATCAAATTCTCTGGCTACGCAACCTGGACGACGAACGGGCTCGACCCTTGCCTGGTACCGAGGGAGCGAACCAGCCGTTCTGGTCACCGGACTCCAAGTCGATCGGCTTTTTTTCCCGACGGAAGCTGCGTCGTATCGAGGTAGACGGCGGCGTGACACAGGCCATGGCCAATGCGGGGAACGATCCTCGCGGTGGAAGCTGGGGCGCCGATGGAACGATCCTCTACGTGCCGGACTGGAGCGAGCCGGTCTATCGCGTCGCCGCATCCGGTGGCGAGAGTCAGCTGGTCACCACGTTGAACGCGGAGCGGTTGGAGATATCCCACCGCTGGCCGCATCTCCTGCCCGACGGCAAGCACTTCGTCTACTTCGTCGTCAGCACCTATCCCGAGGTGAACCCCGACAATCCCTCAGAGACCGACCAATCCGGGTTGTACATTGCGTCGTTAGACGGCGGTGAGTCGACGTTGCTGCAGAAGGCTCGCTCGAGGGCAGTCTATTCCAGGGATGCACTGGTCTACGTGGACGATGGCATCCTGATGTCCCGTCCGTTCGATCTGAAGAACCTCTCCTTCAATGGCAACGCCGTTGCGATCGCCAGCGACGTCAATCAGACGGTCGGCGCGCTGTGGGGCGCCGCGCTGTTTTCCGTGGCCGATAACAATACGCTGATGTTCGTCCGCGGGGCACCCGAGGCCCGGGAAATCAGTCAGTTGATGTGGGTCAACCGCAAGGGCGAGATTGTCGAACGGGTGGGCAAGCCACAGAGTATCGTCAGTATGAAACTTTCCAGCAGCGGGAAGTTCGCGGCGGTGGCCGTCGGGGATCCGGAAGACGTCTGGATCTACGATCTTGAACGGAACAACTCCACCCGCTTCACCTTCGACGTCGGCACGGACGGCAGCCCCCTCTGGTCGCCGGACGACGAGACGATTCTGTTCAACTCGATTCGCGTGATACCCGGCGAGAACTTCATGCCGGTCCGGTTGTACCGCAAGGAGACCTCGGGACTGGAGGCAGAAGAGTTCGTCGTCGCGGCCGATGCCTACGGACCGACGCTGATCCCGACCGATTGGTCGCCGGACGGGAAGACCGTCATCGCGACCGCCACCCGTCCGGGAACCGGAAACGATCTGTTGACCTTTTCAATGGAGACTCTCGAGTTCGAGGTCTTCCTGGAAACCGAAGACACTGAGCAGGCTGGGACGTTTTCGCCCAGCGGTCGTTGGGTGGCTTACGAGTCGGACGTTTCGGGCACGTTGGAGGTCTACGTTCGCGCGTTTCCCGGCCCGGGCGGCGAGTGGCAGGTGTCGACAAACGGCGGTATGCGACCGATATGGCGGGAGGACGGCAGCGAGTTGTTCTACGTCTCGAACGACGGGCAGATGATGTCGGTCGCCGTCGAGAGCGCGGAAGCGTTCCGTCACGACACACCCGTCGAAATGTTCAAGATGGAAGGTTCGATCCTCCCCGATGGATCCTCGGGCTACGGTGTCCAACCCGACGGCTCGAAGTTCTTGATCATGGGACCGGTCGAGGGCGAAGCGCCGCAATCGGCGGTGATCTCGTTGGTGAAGGGCTGGCGATAAGAAAAAAGGGGACAGATTTATTTAATTGGCGGCCAATTAAATAAATCTGTCCCCTTTTCTCTCCTCTTGACAATGTGCGACATTTGTCGCATTATGGTCTGCGACATCTGTCGCACATCATCGTCGAGGGGATGCATGACCCGCAAACTTCCGGATCTCTCCCGTTTTGAACTGCAATGCCTGCGGATGCTGTGGAGTCACGGCGAGGCCTCGGTCCGCGATATCCACGACCAGATGGACGCCCCACCTAGTTACTCGACCATCCGCAAGATCTTCGAGCGGCTGGAAGACAAGGGGGCGGTGCGTCGGGTACGCAAGGACGGCAAGGCCTGGATCTACGCGTCGGGAGTCAAGCCGACGGCGATGATCCGCAAGGAGATCCAACGATTTCTGGACTCGATGTTCGACGGTGCCGCGGGATCTCTTGTTTCCCATCTAGCTGACATGGACGCATTGTCTGTCGATGACCTGAAGGAGATCGAACAGCAACTGGTGCCGAGTAAGAGGGGGAGACGCTCATGATTGGTTACGCCGTGGCGATTCATCTCTGGCAGTCGACCCTCGTCTTGATACCGCTGGCATTGCTCGCCGCGATGATGAAGCACGCGCCGGCACGGATCCCCGCGGCACTGTGGTGGATCGCGTTGTTGAAGTTCCTCCTGCCGCTGCAGTTGTTGGCGCCACTTGGCAGCATGTTGTGGAACCTGCTCCTCAACGCAGGGAGCCCCGCAGCCACAGCCGCCCCCACAGTCGTCACGGTCTGGTTGTATCCGGAGATCCTGCAGGCACCCCTCGATAGTTCGGCGACACTGCCGACCTTCGTGTCGTTGGTGTTCACGACGGCGTGGTTCGTCGGTGTGTTGTGGTTGAGCGGAAGGTTCCTTCGCCGGACATGGACGGATCGGGTTACTGCGGCGGTTGTCAGTGACGACGTCGAGGGTCGTCTAGAGGCCGCACTCCGGATCGGCGGGATTCCAAGATCCGCCGTCCAATTGATCGAGGGTGCGACGGTTCCTTCCGTTCGTGGCTTACTGAACCCACGGATCTACGTCTCCGTTCCACTGGTCATGGAGTTGGCAGACGATGAATTGGGCGCGATCCTGATCCACGAGAACCAACACCGACGTCGCCGGGATCCTGCCCGCTCATTGTTGCCGAGGTTGGCAGCGATCCTGTTCTTCTTCTACCCACCCGTTCGTTGGCTCACCCGCAAGATCTTCGAGACGACGGAGATGGCGTGCGACGACGCCGTCCTGCAGTCCGGAATCCGGTGGCAAGACTACGCACGCTCCATCGCTCGAACCCTGGAGCTTGGTCTGTTCCCGGTTGCCGCACCGGCATCGATCCATGGCTTCGGTTCGACTTCGTTGAAACTTCGTCTCGATCGACTACGCATGGCCGGGAGGTACTCCACCAAGAGTCGACATCGTCTGGCGCTGATCGCTGCATTCTTACTGGTCCTCACCGGCTCGTTCCTACCGTTCGGACCCCATCCATTCCAGGCGGTGGCCGCCGAGACCCAGGCAGCGGATGGCTTCGAAGGCCTGGAAAGGTCTGAGGAACCGTTCCCGTTCGTCGTTGAGAGCCTACCGCTGCCGAAGGTATTGCAGAATCTCCAACGTCAGAGCGGAATTGAAATCCTGATCAAGGGACCGATCAGCGAGCAAAACATCGCGCTGCAATCGGCCGTAGTTACACCGCTCAAGGATGTGCTGAGGGCCGTCGAGTCTCTCGGCGGGTTGAGGTTCGAGGTGACCGGTCCGAGGTCGATGATCGCACATCCTCGTTCGGCGCCATCTTCAGATGGCATCCAGCACGCCCAACTCATCGAAAAGGTCGAGCCGGACTATCCGGAGGCAATGCGTGTCGATAAGATCGACGGGCGTGTGATCCTGCAGGCGTTGATCGGTGTGGATGGATTCCTCAGCGAAATTGAGGTCCTGCGTTCCGAACCCGACCGGGAGGACATGAAGACCGCCGCCATCGACGCCGTCGAGCAGTGGCGCTATGAGCCTGCGACGAAGGCGGGCGTTCCGGTGGAGACCTACTTCACCATCGTGATCGAGTTCGCATTGAAGTAAGGGGACAGATTTATGTCCCACAAACAGCCCGCGGCGCTCCAGCCGACGTCTTGCCCCACGAACCCGGTGTCGGCAACAGCGGTCGATTCAGATAGAAGAAGACCGCTCCGCTGACCGGTATCGCCGCATCGACCAGGATCGTCTCAGTCGTCGGTGTCAGGACACAGCCCGCATCGAACTCCGGCGAGCTGGACCGAGCCACCTGATAGTCCGCCGTGCCCGGCACGCCGAACCACAGATACTCATCGGCGTCGCCGCCGTTGTAGAACCCCGAGTTGGCACCGCTCTCATCCACAAGTCCGAAGCCGGCATCGCCCGCACACTGGTTGTCGACGCCGTCGTTCCGCTCGATCGCACCGGGATAAACATGCGGATCCGACGGCGCACAATCGCAGTCATCGCCCGCACCGTCGAAGTCGCTGTCGGCCTGGGACGCATTGGCCAGATTCGGGCAGTTGTCACATGGGTCGCCGACCGTGTCCAGATCCAGATCGCCGTGCGTGCCATCGATCCAGCCCAGCGCGGCTTGCAGGACGGTGTCGACACCGACGGCCACATCGTCCTCTTCCAACCAGACATTACAATCCACCGCTTGCTCGTCATGGGTCAGGTACTCGCCGACATCCGAGAGCAGGAAGCCATCGGTCCCGCAATAACGAGCAAACCAGTCAACATTCATCGGCGAGGCAAAGCCGATCTGGTTCGGTCCGTTGAAGGTCGCCGACGTCGCCTTGCCGAACCACTGGGCATTGGGCAGGAACTTGAAACGTAACGCCACCTGGTCGCCGGCGCTGATCGAGCCCGGCCCGGTCAGCACCGCGACCTTGTTGGCGTAGCTTGTCGCCGGATTCCCCGGGATGCTCCACGTCGAAGGCGCTCCCGCCGCACACATCTCGAAATGATCGTCAGGATCCCCGCAACGCTGGTCGAAACCGAGAGTCGGTGTCGGAGCCTCGAACAGGATCGACAGTCCGGTGTTGCTCTCGAACATGTTGCCGCCCAGGTTGTTGCGGAAGTCGACGATCAGTCCGTCGGTTGCCAGTTGCTGCGTCAGTTGGTCGATGGCGGCTTCGAACAGTAGACCCGTGGCCGGTTGCCAGGCCCGGACGTTGATGTAACCGATATTCGTGCCGGTGATTACGCCGGACGTGACCCAGTTGCTGCCGAAGACCGGGTCCGCAACACCGGCCACCGACAGTTGTTCGCTGGCATACATCGAAACGCCGGTCAGGCCGGTAAACAGCGACGTCGGGAGATGCTGCACCTCACCGGTGTCGTGTTTGACGATGTCGATGGTGTCGAACAGATGCCAGTTTCCGGCGGACGAACCCAGCAGTCCGTGCTCCTTCGACGAATCTGTCGTGCCGTCCCAGACACCCGTGGACGGGAGCTCGTGGACGTCGAGAAGTTCCGGATAGATGTCGATCCACGGACGACCGTCGTAGCCCAGGATGCGGTCGCCGGGAACGACGCCAAGCGGGTGCCCACCAGGCACGACGTCGTAGATTAGCCCCGACGTGTCGGCCTGTGGGGTGACGGACATGCCGGCATGGGTGACGAAGCCCCATGTCGAGAAGTTAAATAGCGGCACACCGGGGGCCAGGGTCGTGTCGCTGACGCCCGTGTCGGTCACGGCCGTATGACCGTCTTTCAGCAGACGACCCATGCGAGACATGATCGCCGCAAAGCGACCACGACTGATGACCGGGGATGCCGCCTCGGAGGTGTACTGGGTCTTCACCGCATCCCAATCCAGCGGAAGGTCCTGCCAGCACGCGTAGTCCTCGTCCATCGTGTCCCAGACGTGATCGAAGCCGATCGCTCGATCGTTTCGCGTCAACGGAGAGGTGCCCCAGGTGCTGTCGATCAGGGCGGCCCAGTCGGTCGCCCCTCGCTGGATCGACTCGGGGCTCACATGGGGTGCCGGTTTGCGGGTCACGAGTCCCGCCAGTCGATCGATGTCGTCTGCGTGGAGTGACGCCGGCATCAGGGTGACGACAAGAACGAAGAGTACGGCGCGTCGTAACGGCGAACGATTCATGGCTCCCCCTCTGAATGCCCCTCGTGTCTGCTGCCGATCATATACGGGCAAACGTGGAATCCGGGGAGCGGGCCGGTAGCAATGACGCGAACGCGCTACAATCTGCGCCGTGAATCCGCTCAATCCAGGCAGCTCCCTGCTCCACTACCGTCTCGTCGACAAGATCGGCGAGGGCGGTATGGGTCAGGTGTGGAAGGCCACCGATCCGGACCTCGGGCGGGACGTGGCGATCAAGCTGTTGCCCGAGGCGTTTGCCGCCGACGCCGAACGGCTGGCGCGCTTCGAGCGTGAAGCCCGGTTGCTGGCGACGCTCGATCACCCGAACATCGCATCGATCTACGGGCTTCACGACGCCGAAGGTGCCCGTTTCCTCGCCATGGAACTGGTCGTCGGCGAGGATCTAAGCCAACGCCTGGCCCGCGGCCCGCTGCCGATGGACGACGCGCTGGAGACCGCCGCGCAGATCTGTCAGGCACTGGAAGCGGCCAACGACGCCGGCGTGGTCCATCGCGACCTGAAACCGGCCAACGTGATGCTGACCGCCGACGGCAAGGTCAAGGTGCTGGACTTCGGGTTGGCCAAGGCGCTGATCGGGGATCCGGCGTCCGGTTCCAGCGCCAGCATGTCGATGTCACCGACGATGACGAGCGCCGGCACCCAGGCCGGCATGATCCTCGGCACCGCCGCCTACATGAGTCCGGAACAGGCGCGGGGCAAACCGGTCGACCGTCGCGCCGACATCTGGGCGCTGGGCTGCGTGACGTACGAAATGCTCTGCGGCAAGGCGCCGTTCTCCGGTGAGACGATCACCGATACATTGGCCGCCGTCGTCCGGGCCGAGCCCGACTGGGATGCGTTGCCGGCGGACACACCTAACGTGATCCGCAAGGCGTTGCGTCGTGCCTTACAGAAGGATCCGGCGAAGCGGCTGCGTGACGCGGGTGACCTTCGGCTGGAGATCGAGGAGGCGCTGGCAGGGGAGTCCGACGACACCGCCGAGCCCACCGCCGCCCCGCGATCGCCGGTCCACGGGATCCTGTGGGCCATCGGCGGTGCATTAATAATGATGGCTGCCATGTTTGCGTTTCGCGGCGATTCCAATTCCGCTGCCGTAGACAACACGACGGCAACACGCTTCGAGGTCATTGCGGCCCCAGGGCAGACTCAGATCGACAACTGGTCCCTGAGGATTTCACCCGACGGCAACCGAGTCGCGTGGGTCGTGATCGATGGAGCGCGACGGTCGATCCATCTCCGCGGGTTGGACTCGCTCGAGATCCAGGAGCTGCCCGACACCGAGGCCGCAAAATATCCAACGTTCAGTCCCGACTCTCGCTCTCTGGCCTTCTTCGCAGGCGGCAAACTTCGTCGCCTCGACATCGGAAGTCGCCGAGCGATCGATCTCTGCGATGCGCTGGATGGAGCGGGCATCACCTGGGTGGACGACGACACGATCTATTTCAACGACGCGTGGATCGGTGCCCTCAAGAAGATCTCGGCGGATGGAGGCACTTCCGAGGTCGCAACGACCCTGGACCGCGAGTACGGCGAGATCGGACACTGGTTCCCGCAGGCCCTACCCGGCGGCAAGCAGATCTTGATCTCTCGTTGGCGTACCTCCCTCAACGACATGACCGTTGCGGTCGTCGATCTCGATAGCGGTGAGATTCGTGATCTGATCCAACGGGCGTCCCACGCCCGCTTTGTCCCGCCCGCCAGCCTCCTGTTTACCCAGGCCGGCGCGATTCAAGTCGTCGACTTCGATCCGAAGTCGCTGCAGGTAAGTGGCGACCCCAGGTTACTGGTCGATGGCGTCAAGCAGCAATGGGACAACGGTTACAGTCCGTGGTCCGTCTCCACCAACGGCACGCTGGTCTACCAGGATGGCAGTCTCTGGTCGACGAAACGTTCTATCGTCAGTGTCGATCACGATGGAAACGTGACTCCGTTGGATGTCGAACCGGCGGCCTACGTCCACGCGGCGATTACGCCGGACGGTCGGCGACTGGCGGCCACCCGCTTCGATAACGGTCGCGCGAACGTTGTCGTGTTCGACCTCGAGCGCGGCGTCAACACGCCGATGCCCATGGACGGCGTCAACGCCTATCCGGTCTGGAACCCCAGTGGCGAAGAACTCGTTTTTGACACCTCGTTGAAGGGGCCGTGGGATATCTACCGCTACTCCGTCGAGGGAGGTGGCAAGCCCACCCTGTTGGTCGAGGGCATTCCAGATCAGACTCCCCTTGCCTGGACCCCAGACGGGCGCTCCGTCGTGTGGAAGGGACGGGACGACACGATCTATGTGACAGACGTCGTTGCCGGAGGGGAGCCCGACGTCCTAAAGGACATCGGCGCGGACGATCTTTCGATCTCACCGGACGGGGAGTGGTGTGTCTATCGAGATGGGATCGCCGGTCGTACCGAGGTGATGCTGCGTCGCTTCCCCGATGGCCAACGGGTCTACCGGGTCTCGAAGGACGGCGGCGGTTACCCGCTGTGGGGTCGTGATGGGCGGGAGGTGTTGTTCCGTCGTGGCGACGCGGTGATCTCTGCGTCGTTCCGGGCAGAGAACGGCGAACCCGTGATCGGTCGACCGAAGGTGCTGTTCCGGAGTGACGAGTTACTCCCGATGGCCCGGAACTCGTGGAGCTATGACAGGGTGCATGACCGAATGATCATGATTCAACGAGGGGATCGCGAGGTCAACCTGAAGGCGTTTGTGGTGTTGCAGAACTGGCAGGCGGCGCGTCAGATCGAGATTAGCCAGTAAAAGTCATCGCAGCTGTCGCGTTCACGGTTACCTGGAGCAGGGGGTGCCTCGCGACGTCTCGTTTCCGAGAATGGCTCCGTCGGGTGTCGGTTGTCATCCTTGACTTGTCCGCCACCCTTGTCGATCATGTTCCCTGACGGGGAGTTCTCATGCGGTGGCGCGGGCGGCAACGTAGTCGAAACGTCGACGATCGACGCGATCCAGCGCAAGTCGACGGGCCATGTCCGGCCGGAGTTCTGGACCCATGGGTCGTCGCGTCAACGGCAGGAGTGGCTGATGCGTGGCCTGCGCTCCGGCGACCCGGCAGTTTGTGACACTTTCGATAATTAGCGACTGACAAATGAGGAGAAAACAATGGGACTGTTCGATTTCGTAAAGGACGCCGGTGAGAAGATGTTCGGCGGCGATGACAAAGACGACGCCAAAGAGAAGCTCGACCAGGTACTGGCCGACAAGAAGCTGGGCATTTCGCTGACCGAGATGGTGACCAAGATGGATCTGGGGATTGAGAACGCGCGGGTCAAGGCGCGTGAAGGCGTGGCCACCCTCTCCGGTGTCGCGTCGTCCCAGGCGGCTCGGGAGCGGGCGGTCTTGTTTCTGGGCAACACCCAGGGCATCGCGCAGGTCGATGACCAGACGACGGTCGAGAAGCCCGAGCCCGAGGCGACGATGTACACCGTGCAGTCCGGCGACAGCCTGTCGAAGATCGCCAAGGCCCACTATGGAAACGCGATGAAGTACACCGACATCTTCGAGGCCAACAAGCCGATGCTGAAGGACCCCAACAAGATCTATCCGGGACAGGTCCTGCGGATTCCGCCGAAGGATTGACGCTGAACCACAGTTTGTCGTCCTCCTGTGCCCCGGCTCGGCTAGAATCACTCGCATGTGTCGTGATCAGCGGAGCAGGGGCCCAGGTTGGCTAGTCGTAGCCCTCCTGATGGGTGTGGGCGTTGTAAGTGCGGAGACGATCCCGGCGTTCCAGGACAAGCGTTCCGATCAAGCCGTGTTCCTTCTGTTTGACGAGCTGGGTGTCACCCGGAACGATTGCTCATCGACGGTAGGGATTCGGTTCCCGGACTCCATCCTCTACTGCGGCAAGTTGCCGAAACGTGAGAACGACGAGAACCACGCCGCTCTAAAGACGTCGATGGATAAGGCGATGACTCCGTTCGCGACGCACGCGAATCCGTGGGTCGAAAAGAAGAAGTCCCTCAAGAGAACCTACCTCGTCGATACGATGCCCGTCACCGCGCTCCTGAAGTTCAAGAATCGGCAGATCGTAGTCGCCTATCCGTTGCAGATCGATACCTGCGAGGGGCAGGGTTACCCGACGGAACTGATTGACAGGTACATGGAGACCTGGGATCAACCCAACGAAGAGCGAAAGGTGGTGGTGAGAGAGAAGACCGACATACCGTATGCCGGTCCCGGACACATCGAGGACGCCGTGCTCATCGAGGAATCGAAAGTCCACCCTGAGTATCCGCTGGAAGCGCGGAAAAACAGAAGGCAGGGATTGGTGCTTCTGGGGGCGGTGATCGATGACGAGGGCAACGTCGCCGACATCTGTCTCTACAAGGTATCTCCGATGGGCTATGAGTTTGGGAAATCGGCCATCCAGGCGGCCGCCCGGTGGCGATACGAACCTGCGACCAGAGATGGGGAGCCGGTCGACGTGTACTTTTCAATCAAGGTCGATTACACAATCCACTGAGCGACCATCCAACCTCGGAAAATGAACCTCTCAAACCTCACCACCTGGCTCGACGAATGGTCCCAGACCTGGTCCTTGCCGACGCTTCCCCAGCGTGCACACTTCGAGACCAGCTCGCGTCTTCGAACCACCCTCGGTCGATGTCATCCCGTCAGCGGAACGATCCGACTGCACCCGGCGCTGTTGGACGAGCCCGAAGCGTTGTTACGAGAGGTCGCCTGTCACGAAGCGGCCCACGTGGCGGCCTATCTTCGTCACGGGCGACGGATCCGTCCCCACGGCCGGGAGTGGGCTGCGCTGATGACCGAGGCCGGATTCGAGCCCCGCGCTCGGTTGGATCCCGCCCGACTGTCAGAGAAGTGTCGTCAGGCGACCGGACCGCGTGGGCGTTACCAGCACCGTTGTCCGGTGTGCGATGTCGGTCGAACCGCTCGACGGGCGATGAGACGTTGGCGCTGTCGTACCTGCGTCCGCGCAGGCCGCGACGGGGTGCTGGAGATCGAAGAAAAGGGGACAGATTTATTTTTCCCCGGGGAAAAATAAATCTGTCCCCTTTTCCTACGGGCAGGTCAGCGTCTGGTCCGGCTCACAGGTGCCGCCACCCCGGGGGCGTTCGACACCGTCGCTGTCTCTGCCGTACGAACCCTCCATCCCGCTCTTGAACGGGACCACCAGGTAATAACGATTGAAGCCGTCCTGTGGAAACGTCCGTGTCGTCGCGCCACCGTTCACACAGAACTTGGAGAAGTGACTGGGGTACGCGCCGAGGAAGCCCTCGTAGATTGCGTAGTCGGTGTCGGTCGTTTCACAGGATTGGCTCCACGTCAGCTCCAGGTCTCCGCCGACGAGGTTGACTCGTAGCGGCTCGCCGGGCGTGTCGCCGCCGTTGGGAACGCTACCCGCTCCACCCACCGGCGCACAATCCACGACCGAGCGGATCACCCAGTCGCCGCTCACACCCAGGAAGCACGCGTCGGCCCAGCCGAGCCCAAGGGCGAAGAGGCCGTTCTTGCCGAGCTGGCAGCCGTCGGTGTCGTTGACGACGCTTGGGCCGATGGACTCGTTAGGGTCGTTGAGGAACTTGAACGAGACGATGTACTCCTGCCCGTTGGTCACGGGCTCGTTTAGCGGGATGACCATGTTCTCGTCCAGGAATCGGAACTCGTTGAACACGCCGTCGGTCATTGTCGGGCCGTCGATGCTCACCAGCTCCGTGCCGGGCGTCGGGAAGACTCCGCCCTCGAAGATCTTGATCGAATCTTCGATCGAGAACGGTTCCGTGCCCACCTCGGATCTCCAGAACACCTGCACCGCGACGATGGTCCCGTCACAGGGCGAGGTCTGCCAGCTGGCGGCGCTCTCGTTGGGATCGAAGCCGAGCTGCGCCGTGCCGGGGTTGCCGGCCACCAGCGAGTCGTTCTGTACGGTCACCTCCGCCGCCATGATCGGGGCGACGAACAACGCGACGACGATCAAGGTGCGCTTGGATATGGTCATGGGCATCCCCTATGGACTTTTGAGAACGATACGCACGGTTGGTCGGCCGCGCTGGCTATTTCGTCGTCATCGGGCTCACTCTGCGGAAACCCTACCATGAGAGAGCGATGGTGAGAAAAAGCAGGAAAAGGGGACAGATCTATTTTTCCCCGGGGAAAAATAGATCTGTCCCCTTTTCCTGCGTCCTTCCAATTCTTCGTTACTTCCCGCTTCCTTTGGGTCTGTACAGCCTTATGGAGGCGACCGATGCGACGACTGATCTGGACCGCGTTGATCCTGCTGGCGGTTCCCGCGATGGCCCAGGAAAGTGCCTCCTTTAGCCTGAAAGAGGGGGTTCTGAACTCGGGGGGGAACCCAGCGAGTGGCGTCACGCCGACCTCGGCGTCGTTCCGCATGGGGGTCGACTCGATCGGGTCCGCCGTCGGCGGTGGCCAGCTCTCCAGCTCGGCGTTCCAGCTGGACGTGGGCTTCACCGCCGCCTATCGCCCACCCCTCGAGGTGCTGGGGCTGATCTTCGACGACGCCGACACCCTGGTCTGGCTGGTCGAGGCGGCGGCCGCCGACTACACCCTCTATCGCGGCTTGATGAGTGGGATCGCAGCGCTGGGTTACGGCAGCTGCGAGACCACTGACATCCCCAGCACCACCGTCAACGATCCCGATATCCCGCCGTCCTCCGACGGCTATTTCTATCTCGTCACCTCCAACAATCGTCTCAACGAGGAAGGGACCAAGGGCTTCGATAGCGACGGTGCCGAACGTCCCAACCCCTCACCCTGTCCGTAGGAGTCTGAAGATGCGCATCTCCAAATCGATTCTCGTGATCGTCCTCGTCGCACTGACGCTTCCACTCCTGGCGGCCACGGCGCCCGACCGACTGAACTACCAGGGCGTGCTTCGGGACAGCTTTGATAACCCGATCAACGCGACCTACGACGTCGTCTTCCGCCTCTACCCGTTCGTGGCAGGCGGCAGCGACTACATTGTCGATCAGCATCTGATCGCCGGCACCGGTGGGGTGACTTTTCAGAACGGCCTGTTCAACGCCCAGATCGGCGGAGGAAACGTCTTCGACGGCAGCGGCCCCGCTACCTACAATTCGTTGGCGGAGGTCTTCGAGTTCTGGACCGATGTATGGCTGGAGATCGAGGTTAACGGGGAAATCCTCAGCCCACGGGTGCCGATCGCCTCTTCAGCGCACGCGTTGAACGCCGAGCATGCCGAGACCGCGGACTCCGCCACCGACGCGATGACGGTCGGGGGGTTGTCGACCTCGAGCCTGCTCACTACTTCCGGTAGCACCCAGACCAAAGCCGGTTCTCTTACGATCGATGGAACCCTCACTGCCGGAGGCAACATATTCGACTTCGGTTCGAGCGCCAGAATCCACTCGACGACCGACTATCTGCACCTCCAGGCCGGCGATCAGACGTCCGACGATCTCTATTTGCAGGCGGGATCCGGTCCAGGTCAGGGAAGAATCGTCGTCCAGGGTCTCGGGCCGATGAACTTCTCTTCCGGTGACGGGACCTACAGCTTCGACGACGCCAATGGTATGGAAATCGCAAGCATGACTCCCCTCGGCTACCTGCAGATCGACGGCGGTTTTGATTTCGATGGATCGCTGACATCGGCTGCTGGGGGCTATATCTTCCCGGCGGCGAGCATTTTCCGCGTCCAGGCAGGCGACAATGACACCGATGATCTGTGGCTGGTAGCGGGCAATGACAACACCGACGGCCGGATCATTCTGAACGGTGACGCCCAGATCGATTTCTTGTCCGGAAACGGACGGTACAATTTCTGGAACGAGAGTTTAGGAATGGTGACCGCCGATCTCGACCCTACAGGCAATCTCAATATCGATGGAAGCCTTACCTTTGATGGCACACTGACATCGGCATTGGGAGGGTACGTCACTGCGGGGCAGACGATCATGCGTGTTCAGGCCGGAGATACCGACTCCGACGACCTATGGCTTGTGGCAGGCAACGACAACACCGACGGCCGCATCATCATGAACGGCGACGGCCCGATCGAGATACGGGCCGGCAACGGATCGTTCCAGTTTTACAACGAGAGCACGGGGCAAGAGACCGCCAGTCTCGATGCCAGCGGCAATCTACAGATCGAAGGCAGTCTGTCCACCGCCGGTGGTGCCAGCCTGACCTCGTTTGCAACCAGCACCAGCCTCCAGGCTGGCGATCTAGCCACGGACGATCTGTATCTCAGAGCCGGCAGTACGAGTAGCAACGGCGAGATCACCATCTTTGGCGAGGGTGAAATGTGGTTCGACGCCGGGAACGGTACCTACCGGTTCTACAACGGCTCCAACGTCGAGACCGCCTCCCTTAACAGTGTCGGCGATATTCAAATGGATGGAGACCTATTGATCTCCGGCAATGATTTGGATTTCGGCGGCGGTGCGCAGTTCTCGACCTCGACCGCCAGCATGTTTGCCTACGGCGGTACGACCTCAACCGACGACCTACACCTTTACGCATCGACCGCCGGCCTCACGTCTGGATCGATCTCGATCTTCGGCAGTAGCACCATCCAGATCAACTCGGGGAACGGAACGACCCAGTTCCTGCACCAGGGGAATCTCAAGGGCTTCATCGATAGCGCCGGTCGATTGGATCTGGACGGCAATCTCGACCTGGATGGTGGCAACATCTACATGAGAGAGTCCGGCATCGACGGCAATCAGGACATCCATTTCCGTGAAGACGGCTTGAACTCCGGCGAACGCTTCGAGTGGGACAACGCCGCCGATCGATTCGAGGTCTCCGACGATTTCCACACCTTCGGGACATTGACCGCCACCACCAAGAACTTCGTGCAGAACCATCCCTATCGCGACGACCTGGAGATCGTCTACACCTCGCTCGAGGGCGATGAGGTGACGGCGTTCACCCGCGGCTTCGGTCGATTGAAGGATGGGGTCGCGCGGGTCCAACTGGGCGAGACCTTCCCGTTTGTCGCTAACCCCGATCTGGGACTGTCGGCTCACCTGACACCTCGAGGCCAATGGGCCGACCTCTTCGTCGAAGAATTGTCCGTCAACGAGATCGTGGTTCGCGCCGCACCCGGAACCCCCGACGTCGCCTTCGACTTCATCGTCTTCGGTCTGCGTATCGGACACGAGCAGCTTCCGGTCATGCGACCGAAGCGTTCGGAGTCGTTCCTGCCGACGGAAGAGCAGTACGTACGGGATCGTGGAAACGACCCGGCCCTCGGCGAGGCGACGGCGTTGGCCCGCTACAGCAAGATGGCCGCCGACGCCCACGGGCGCGCCAGCATCGATACCAGCCGCGGCGACGCACTGAAGCTGGCCATCGGTCAGCGAGATACCCAGTTCGATTACCCCGTCGGCTCCGATCGATCCGAACGGGCAAGACACGCCGAACTGAAAAGTGAAATCGACCCCGATGCGTACGCGCAAGTCGAGGAGGAGACCCGTCCGGACGCCATCGAAGCGACACGTCGTTCGGTCGGCGGGGAAGTGACAACGGCGGCGGTTCAGGTCGCGCCCCCCATCCGTGACGGGGATCTCTACGCGGATTCATTCCGATCCGGTGCCGGCGAGATGGCCACCATGCTGCCGACGGGTCAGTCGCTCGACGCCGGAGACGTCGTCTCGATCGATTCCCAGACCGGCGCCATGATTCGAGCGACCCTGAACGCGGACCGCGCGGTCTTCGGCGTCGTCGCCGCAGATGCCGGCATGCTACTGGGTGCTCGCGAAACCGAGGGCGAGAACAGCAAGACCCCGATCGCCATGTCGGGCATCGTCCTCTGTAACGTCGACGCCAGCTACGGCGCGATCCTCCCGGGCGACCTGTTGGTCACGTCGGAGACCGCCGGACACGCCCGTCGCGACGACGACCCTGCGACGGGAACGGTTCTCGGTAAAGCACTGGACCGACTGGAAGTCGGCACCGGACAGATCCGGGTTCTGGTCACGCTGCGTTAGAGAAAAGGGGACAGATTTATTTTTCCGCCGTCTCGGCGGAAAAATAAATCTGTCCCCTTTTCTTACTTGAGGGTTACGGCTTCCATCCTTCGGCAGTTGCTGGCCTTGCAACCGGGTGGGTTCTTGTCGCCTTCCCGGGTGTAACGGATCCGAGCCGGGCGATCGTGAACCCGTGCCGCGATCAGCAACTCGAGCATCGCGTTGATTCGCACCTCGGAGGTTTCCTCGAGAGAGGCCGAGTAGTAGGGGACGTCCTTGTTCCATGCGGCTTGATCACCTTTGTACGGTGCGGCGCAATAGACACTGAGGGTCTTCGCCTTCACCGTGACCTTGCCGACGTTGCACGGTGCCCAGGCGTAGCTGGCGGCGTGGACCGGTGCGGCGATGACGAGACAGGCGAGGATCAGGGCCGCTGCGAACAGGTATTTGCGCATGATGGGGTCTCCACAGGCTCTACGTTCCATCAGACCCTAACATACCGGGTGGTTGCGCTTACCGGAGGATCGTTCCGCTCTGCTATCCTCCCTCCGTCAACAGCGGAGACCGAATGCAAGCCGGACAACAACTACAGCACTACACCCTTATCGAACAGATCGGCGAGGGCGGCATGGGGGTCGTCTGGAAGGCGAAGGACACCACCCTCGCTCGCGACGTGGCGATCAAGATCTTGCCTGCGGCGTTCGCCACCGATGCGGATCGTCGGTCCCGTTTTGAGCGGGAGGCCAAACTGCTGGCCACGCTCAACGACCCCGGCATCGCAGGGGTCTACGGGCTCCACGAGGCGGAGGGAATCTCGTTCATCGCGATGGAGTTCGTTCCCGGCGAGGATCTAGCCCAGCGCTTGAAGCGCGGGCCGTTGCCGGCGGACGAGGCGATCGACGTCGCACGGCAGGTCGCAGCGGCGCTGGAGACCGCCCATCAACGGGGCATCATCCACCGCGACCTGAAGCCCGCCAACATCAAACTGACTCCCGAAGGAAAGGTCAAGGTCCTCGACCTGGGCCTGGCCAAGGCGCTCGAGACCGAGAGCTCCGCCGATCCCGGCAGCATGTCGTTCTCGCCGACGGTGACCTCGGCGGGGACGATCGCCGGGACCCTGCTAGGCACCGCGGCGTACATGAGCCCCGAACAGGTCAAGGGAAAGGAGGCCGATCGACGCGCCGACATCTGGGCCTTCGGTGTGGTGCTGCACGAACTGCTGACCGGCCGAGCGACCTTCGCCGGTGAGACGATCTCCGAGACTCTGGCATCGGTCCTGCGGGACGATGTTAGCGACGAGAACATGCCCGCAGAGATCCCGGCCTCGGTCCGGCGACTGCTGACACGCTGTCTGGACCGCGATCCCAAGACACGGTTACAGGACATCGGCGAGGCGCGTATTGCCCTGTCACCCGAGGGCCTGGCGGCCGGTGGCACGGCTGCTGCCACGACGGCGGCCCACCGACGCACGATGCTGCCGTGGGTCGTCGCCGCCGTCGCACTGCTGGCGCTGGTCGCGGTGAGTTGGTTCGCGCTGCGTGGCCCACGCCAGCCACGAACGTTCGAGATCCGCGCCGAGATCGCCCCCCCGAAGGAGCACCATTTCCTGATCACCGGATCCAACGCAGGCTCGCTCTCGATCTCACCGGACGGCACGAGGATGACGTTTGTCGCCTCCTCCGGGTCGGGGACCCCGTCGCTCTACCTGCGCACGCTTGGTTCCAGCGAACCGCGGATTCTGTCCGGCACGGAAGGCGCGACCTATCCGTTCTGGTCTCCGGATAGCCGCCAGCTGGGGTTCTTTGCCGAGGGCAAACTGAAAAAACTCGATCTTGACGGCGGCGCACCGTTGACGGTGGCGGTTGCCGGGGACGGTCGCGGTGGGACCTGGAACGAAGACGGCACGATCCTGTTTGCCCCGGACACCCAGTCACCCATCAAGCGTGTCTCGACGGGTGGTGTCCTCGGCGAGGATGTGACCAAGTTGGATCCCGAGCGCGGCGGCGAGACGACCCATCGTCACCCCTCGTTCCTGCCCGACGGGCGTCACTTCCTCTACGTTCGCGGCAGCCACTCCGCCGCAGACGCGGATCCGGTCAACTCGATCTGGGTCGGTGACGTCGAGTCGGACGACACGTTCGAGCTGACGTATTCCATGAGCCAGGCGCACTACGCGCAGGGGCACGTGTTCTGGGTTAACGAAGGTTTCCTGATGGCGCGGGGGTTCTCAGCCGAGAAACTCGAGTTCACTGGCGAGGGGTTCGCCGTCGGCGAGGGCGTTGTCATGCAACCCAACACCTGGATCGCCGCGTTCGTGGTCTCCGGGGCAGGGCCGATTCTGTTCCAGACGGGCCTGACACCGGAGCGACAGTTGACCTGGTTCGACCGCCAGGGGCAGGCGCAGGACACGATCGGCAATTCCGGCGAGTACGACTTCATCCGTCTCTCTCCGGACGACCGTTCACTGGCCGTGACGTTGCTCGACGGAGTCTCCGGTCAGGGCGACATCTGGGTCTACGATCTCCAACGCAACGTCGGCAGCCGGCTGACTTTCGACGAGGCCCACGACGTGGGGCCCGTCTGGTCCCCGGACGGCAGCCGGATCGCGTTCGCTTCCAAACGCGGCGGCGCACACGGCATCTACGTGCGCGCCGCGAACGGACGTGGCAAAGCCGAACTACTCTACGCGAACCCCTTGCGATCCGAGGCGGAGGACTGGTCCTCAGACGGCAAGTACATCGCGTTCAACTCCAGCCCTGGCAAGGCGGATCTCTGGATCTATTCGTTGGAGGACGGCACGGCCGAACCCTTCGTCACCGGGGACTTCGACGAGGGTTACGCGAGGTTCGCGCCGAATGGCGAATGGATCGCCTACGTCTCCAACGAGAGCGGTCGCTACGAGCTGTTCCTGACCCGCTTCCCCAGCGGCGAGGGAAAGTGGCAACTCACCCGGGTGGGTGCCGACTGGACGGTCGGCTGGAAGAAGGACGGAAGCGAAATCTTCTACATCGATCTGGAGGGCAAGCTCTGTTCGGTCAAGGTGGAGCTGTCCGACCGGGTCGTGGCGGACATCCCCAACTGTCTGTTCCCGACCCAGTCCGGCAACAGCTGGACGAATAATTCCGACGGCGAACGCTTCGTGCTGGGTGTCCCCGATGATCAGGGTTCCGACTACCCGATCACCCTGTTGTTGAACTGGGACGGGCAGTGACAACCGGGAGCCGTTGCAAGCTGGACAACAACTCCAGCACTACACGCTGATCGAACAGATCGGCGAGGGCGGCATGGGGGTCGTCAGGAAGGCGACCGACACCACCCTCGATCGCGACGTAGCGATTGTGCCCACCCTCCAGGAACTGGTAGCTGTAGATCGACGGCGCACCGGCAACGCGTCAGGAAGTAGCCCCCCATCGCGCCTCCTTCCTCGCCTTCTCGGCCGACCCGATCGTCTCGTGTACTGATGGGCATTCCAACAAGGTCGGTCGCCGTGAAGCGGTTTCGGTCTCGCTAGAGGGCAACCAACGCGATCCGCTGATTGGGGTAGTCGAAGACCAGACGGTAGTCTCGTAGGATCGTGACGCCCACATTGCCGAGCCCGTACGGATCGGCCATCGCGCCGGCCTTGTCCAGGCTCAATCGGACCGGAAGGTCGTCGTAACGATGCCCCCCGATCTCGACCCAGCCCAGCCGGCCGTTGACGTACCGTGACGCACCGCCGGCGCCGTTGAATGTACGTGTCGGGCCGCTCTTCTTGCCAAGCAACGAGAATCGTTCCACGACTGGCGAGTAGAAGACGACGGTCGTATTGGCCGCGCCGGTGTCAAGACTGAACAGCCCGGGCTGACCTCCGTCAAACGTACCGGGGACATGCGGATGCTTCCCGTGAAGTACCAACGGCTGCCATTCGATGTCGGCGTCAGCTTCCCCCGCGGAGTCGTGCACATTGAGCGCGGGTGTGTCCAGCTCCATCGCGACACGCGCACGAATCAGGATGTCCCACCCGATCACACCCTCGATGCCGCGGAGCGACGGGACGGCCGTGTCGATGTCCATCTCCATGAACGCCAGGTTCTGCACCGTCATCGGGCCCAGTTGGAACGTGTCGATCGCATACAGCGGTGTCGCCGCGACATCCTCACCGGAGCCACCGAGTACGGTCATGCCCACCTTCTCCAGACCCAATCGTTTCGCAGCGGCAGGAGTGATGACGGAGGCTCCGGCACCCGAGTCGAAGATGAACCAACCCGTCGGCTTGCCGTCGATGACCGGTTTCACGGCCACATGACCGGTCCCGATCCTGCGCACGTTCAGTTGTGAGGGTGTGGCCGAGTCGAAGGTCGTGTCATCGACACCGCGGGGAAGACTTGCCAGGGCCTCGGCGTTGCAATCGGTGGTGACGGCCTTTCGAACGCGGAAATCATCGACGCCACCGGCTTCGTCGGTTCCCCGGATTCGATGGGGGATCTTCAGGCCATCCACCGCGCGATAGTCGGAATAGTCGATTGCAAGATCGGCGCCGAAGTTCGCCATGTCGACGTGTGTGGGGTGAAAGGTGTCTTCGTCGAGGGTCACGACCACATCCAGCAGGCCGTCCCTCGTACGCGCCGTGACCACCCAGTCGTCGCCGCGTCGAAGCGGTTCGCCGAGGACGATCGGTGCCTCCTCCGCCAGCCAGTAACCGCTCTCGATCCAGATCCCCAGCCGTAACGCTTCCTTCATGATCAGCTGCAATTCGAAGACCGCGCTGGCGCCATCTCTCTGCCAGACCCGCTGACCGTCGGAGGTCACGACGGTTGCCATCGGACCGTCGATCTCGTAGCGATAGGCGCCGCCCGCACCCAGCTGCATTTCATAGTTGGCATCGGTTCCGCGGTAGCTGCCGCCGCCCTGGATCGATAGACATCGGTCGCCGGTAGGGAGGTCGTCGGTTCCGGCAGCCCGACGAATCTGCTCCAGTGTCGGCGTCGTCGAGAGCTCGGTGTCTGACGTGGAGAACAGCACCCAACTGACGAGGGAGATCAGCACGCTCGTAAACGTCGTAATCCAGCGTGGGTCAGCGGATCGCACGGCCCCTCCTGGCGGTGGATACGGGCAGGGTCCCGACGGGTTGCGAGAATCGTGTTTTCGATTTCAAATCCGAGGTCGCCCGCGGCCGGATCCACGCCGTCAGGGCGTTTTTCGGTCTGGCCGCAACCTTGCAAGGACCCATGGCAGAGGAGGTCTGTGTCATGAGTCAACGCACTACCGTCTACGATCTGGGTATCGTCGAGCCGCCGCCACCGCCGGTCACGAGCATGCCGTTGCCCGTCCCGTCGGTCGTCGATCGCAGGGAACCGGCGCTGGCCGGACCGACCGCGAATCTCGATCCTCCACGCACACCGGCGGACGCCATCGCCGACAGTCTTGGACTTGCCATTCCAGGCATGTCGCAGATGCTGCGGGGTCGTTGGGCCGACGGGTTATTCTTCCTGACGGGGAGCCTGTTTCTCCTGACGCTGGGCTGGGCCGTCCTGAATTCGTTGGAACGATTGCCGTCGACTCTTGTCGCGCTCGGCTATCCGTCCTTCGGCGGCATCTACGCGTTGGAGCTGATCTTCCTCGCGTTGGCCTGGACCCACGTTGGCAATATTCTCTTCGGCACACCCCGCGGCGTTCATCGAACTCATCCCGTTGTGGCGGGTATCGCCTCGGCCTGTGTTCCCGGTTGGGGGCAGATCCTCAACCAGCAGCCGCGGAAGGCGGCTGCGTTTCTTGCCGGGCTCTGGACCGTGGCGTTCGTCTGGTTGTTGTCGTCATCGTGGGCCCTTGGGATCTTCGCGGCTCACGGTGTCGAGCTGGAATCCAGTCTGCGGGTCCTGTCGTCGCCGGTGGTGTTGTGGACGGCACCGATCCTCCTGTGGGCGTTGGCGATCTACGACGCCGTAGCCACGGCGAAGACAGAGTAGAGCGAAGGTCCATTAGTAGACTAGAATCCCCCGATGAACGTTGAATCGGGGACTCAGCTACTTCACTACACCCTCACCGACAAGATCGGCGAGGGAGGCATGGGCGCCGTCTGGAAGGCGACCGACACCACGCTCAATCGTGATGTCGCCGTCAAGCTGCTTCCGCCGATGTTCGCCGAGGACCCCGAGCGTCGTGCACGTTTCGAGCGAGAGGCCAAGACCCTGGCCTCGCTGAACCACCCCAACGTCGCGGCGGTCTATGGGCTGCACCAGGACCAGGGCGTGCACTTCCTCGTCATGGAGTACGTCGCCGGCGAGGATCTGTCGTTCCAACTCGCACGGGGTCCGCTGCCGCTGGACACCGCCCTCGACGTGGCGACCCAGATGGCCGCCGGTATCGAGGCCGCCCACGAGAACGGCGTCATCCATCGCGACCTGAAACCGGCCAACGTCATCGTCACCCCCCAGGGCAACGTCAAGCTGCTGGACTTCGGTCTGGCCAAGGGGTTCGAACGTGACACCGGTAGCAGCGATCCGTCGTTGTCGCCGACGATGACCTCCGCCGGGACCGTCGCAGGCATGATCCTTGGCACCGCGGCCTACATGTCGCCGGAGCAGGCCAGGGGCAAGCCCCTCGATCGACGGACGGATCTGTGGTCCTTCGGCTGTGTGGTCTACGAATGTTTGACCGGCAAGAGTCTGTTCGCGGGAGAGACGGTCTCGGACTCTTTAGCGGCGATCCTGCGGAAGGAGCCGGACTGGTCGGCGCTGCCCGACACGACACCGCCGTTGGTCCGATTGATGCTGAAACGTTGCCTCGCCAGGGACGTCGACAAGCGCTTGCGGGATGCCGGCGACGCTCGGTTGGAACTTCAGCACGCCATCGAGAACCCCGACGCGGGGTTGGAGCGTGTCGAATCGACCTCAAGCAGCAGCGGTTGGCTTCCGTGGGCCCTGATGGTGGCGGCACTGGTCGTCGCCGGTTACTTCGCGTTCACCGGTTCGACGGAAGAGCGCTCCACACCACGGGAGACTCGTCGCTTCACCATCACGATTCCCGGATCCACCCGAATCGGCGACACATTCGCGTCACCGCCCGCCATCTCGCCCGATGGCCGGTCGATCGTGTTCGGTGTCGGCGAAAGACAGAGTCAACTCTGGATACGATCAATCGACGACGTCGAGTCTCGTCGACTTCCCGACACCCAGAGCGCGCAGTTTGTCTTCTGGTCTCCGGATAGTCGACACATCGGGTTCTTCATGGGCGGTCGGCTACGGAGGATGGAGGTTGCGACCCGCCGCGTACAGCAGATCAGCGAGTCGGGGTCGTCCTATTCTCGCGGCGGCTCGTGGGGGATCGACGACACTATCATCTTCGCGCCGGATGCCAATTCCGGTATCCACGTCGTCGATGCCTCGGGAGGCGAGCCTCGCCCAGTGACCACACCCGATCCCAACGTGCCCGATGCCAGTCATCGATGGCCCTATTTCTTGCCCGACGGGAATCACTTCCTCTACCTGTCGTGGACCAACGACGTCAAGGCCCGGCAAGAGCACGGCGGAGTCTTCCTGGCGTCTGTGGATGGCAAGACGAAGCCCCATCGGGTGATCGAGGATGCCTCGAGCATGGCCTACGCACCGTCAGGCCACATCCTCGTGACACGCGAGGAGAATCTGATCGCCGTCCCGTTCGACGAAAAGACGCTCACGGTCAATGGCGAGGCGCAAGTCGTCGTATCGGGGGTCTTGCGAAACCGGGCCACCGGCCACAGCGCGTTTTCCGTTTCCGGCGAGGGGACCCTGCTCTACGCCGGTGGTCAGGCCTTCCCGCCGACATCCCTGAGTTGGGCCGATCGATCGGGTGCGCAGGCGGACATCGGAGTGGACCCCGCACCTTTTAACTGGGTTGAGCTGTCACCCGACGAACGTCGAGCGGCGGTGACGCTCTACGGTGCAACCGGTGACGAGCAGATCTGGTTGATCGATCTCCGCCGTGGCCTGCGAAGTCTGTTCGCATCGGGCCCGTCGGCCTACACGACACCGCTCTGGTCGGGGGACGGCAGCGAGTTGCTATTTACGTCTCAGGATAACGGCCCCCTGAACGTGTACCGTCGTCCGGCCGACGGATCCGGTGAGATGACGCTCGTTCTTTCGGACGACCAGGACATCATGGTGTTCGATTGGAGTCGGGATGGACGTTCGGTGCTGTTCTGGCCGGTGGGTTCCGGGCAGGGAACCTCGGATCTCTGGGTTGTCGAGGTGGAGAGCGAGAAGAAGACACTGGTGGCCGAAGGCGACGCTGCCTACACCGACGGACGATTCTCTCCCGACGGTAAGTTGATCGTCTATGCGACAGACGAGTCGGGGCGCAGCGAAATCTTCGTGCAGTCCCTGGTGACCGGAGGACGTTGGCAGGTTTCAACCGTGGGGGGCGAGTTGCCTCGCTGGCGCGGAGACGGGAAAGAGATCGTCTATTTCGATCCCGATCAGACTCTGCAGGCGGTCTCTGTCGATACGCGGCAAGATTCCGTGACCCTGGGAGCACCGGTGGCGCTGTTTGCTATCGAGGACGTCATCGTTACCTTCGACAGTTCCGGCGACCACAGCCGGTTCCTGATCGCCACTCGCACCGAGGGGGCGACGGAGCCGTTGCAGATCGTGCTGAACTGGGACGCGAAGCCCTAGCCGCCGCGACTGAGGGCATCCACCGGCGTCAACTTCGACGCCCGCACGGCCGGGTACAACCCGAAGGTTAACCCCACCAGGGTGCAGACCGCTACCGCGATCAGTGGTGCGATGAACGACCACGCGAAGGGCCAACCGGAGAAGATCGAGATCCCGTAGGCCAGCATGAAGCCGGTCACGATGCCGACCACGCCGCCAAGTAAAGAGATCGCGAAGGCCTCGATCAGGAACTGACGACGGATGTCGTGACGCTTGGCGCCGATGGCTCGGGATGCCGATCTCTCGTGTTCGCTCCAGGACCGTGGCCAGCATGATGTTCATGATGCCGATGCCGCCGACCAGCAATGAGATGCCGGCGATGGAGGCCATGACGATGTCGAAGATCCGTTGCGTCCGTCGATGTTGCTCCATCAGCATCTGTGGCACCACCAGCCGATAGTCGACGATGCCTCCGTGACGGGTCTCGAGTAAACGGGAGAGCGTCGCCGCCACCGAACCGATAGCGTCGCGATCCGATACCTCCAGATGGAACGCGTCCAGTTCGTTCTCCATCGGTTTGAAACGGAAGCGATTGCGGGCGGTCTGGAGCGGGACGAAGACCTTGTTCTGCGGACCGGAGAGTTGGACCCCCTGAAACTCCTGCTCCGCGGCCTGGGTCGATTTCAGGACACCGACCACCTCGAACCAGAGATGGTTGGCCTTGATCCGCTTGCCTAGCGGGTTGAGCGTGCCGAACAGATCTCGCGCCACCTGGGAGCCGATTACACAGACCTGGGCGAAGTTCTTCTCGTCGTCGTCGTTCAGTAGTCGTCCATGTTCTGCGGTGAGACTTCCCATCGGAAAGTAGGGCGGCTCAACACCGAAGACCTGTCCCTCGCTGTGACCGGAGTCCGCAAATAGTCCGAAGACGTTGATCTCCTTCACACCGGAGTAGCGAGCGACCTGGGGAAGCGTCGCGATCGAAACTTCCAGATCGCGAATGTTCAGGCCAAGCGAATCTTCACGGATCTCACGCAGCCGTTCGTCGGATTGCACCTCGGCCTGCACGATGACGTTCCGCAGACCCAACGAATCGATCATCGTCAGGGCCTCGCGCTCGGCGCCCTTGCCGATCGCGAGCATGCTGATCACCGCGCCGACACCGAAGATCATGCCGAGAAGGGTCAGCAGCGTTCGCAGCTTGTGATGGGCAAACTCGTCAAGGGCGTGACGCAGGCCGGTCTTCCAGTCCATCAGCCGGCCTCCGACCCGTCGCCCTCGGGGTCAACAAGCGCGATACGATCCCCGTCTTTCAGTCCGCCGACAATCACGGTCCGGCTGACACTGCGCATCCCAAGTTCGACCGCCCGTCGCTCAAACTTGCTACCGTCGGCGACGAAGACCCAGGGTTGACCCTCCTCGACGAAGATCGCCTGGTTCGGAACAGAAACGGCGGTCTCCTCGCTGGCCACCCGGATCGATGCGCGGACCTGACTGGACGGCTTCATCGTTACCGTGTCGGTCTCGTTGAGGGTCAACACGACCTCGAAGTACTTGACGGGGCTCTCGTTCTCGATGGCATTGGCCACCGGGGCGACGGTCTTCACCGTTCCCTCGATCTGAACCTCCGGGTGGGCTTCCATCTGGACCGTCACCGACAGCCCTTCCTCGAGACCTGCCGCTTCCGATTCCAGCACCTGGACCTTGGCTTCCATTTCGTCCAGGTCCGGCAGTTCGCCGAGAGACTGTCCACTCCAGAGTTCCATGCCGACACGGATCTTCTCGCCTTGCCATGTCTGTCCGGCCAGGAAGAAGCCGGCATGGGGAGCGAGGATCTCGAGCTGTTGTTTCTGACTCTCGAACTGGCCGATACGGACATCCTGGGTCTGTCGTTCCAGTCGTAGGATCTCGAGCTCCGTCTTTTCGCGCTCTCTCGTGCGGGCCAACTGCGACTCGTAATGCTGGATCTTGGTGTCGATCAACTCGATATTGATGCGGGCGTCGATGATCTTCTGTCGCGAGAAGATCCGTTCGTCTTTCGGTGCGCTTGTCACGGCGTCGTTTCGTTCCTGGGCCAGCAGCGTGAGCTGACCCTCGACCATCCTCAACTCCTTGGCGATCTCCTGCTTCTTCGCCTCCAGCTGAAAGTCCAATCGACTCAGTCGATTGCGAAACGTCGTCAGCTGTTCGTCGATCCGGTCGGCGTCGAGACGGGCGACCAGTTCGCCCTCGGCCACGTTGCTTCCGTCGGGGACGACCCAGGCGATCCGCTGGATGCCACGAAGCAACGTCGGTATCTCCACCGGCGTGGAGCGGGCCGCCGAGAGTTCCCCCTCGGCCTTGATGACAACATCGAAGGGTTGGGATTGCACCGTTACCAGCGGCACGGAGATTTGATCCTCACCGCAACCGGCGAAGAGTAGTCCCAGCAGGAGCATGCCGATTGAAGCGCTACGACGCATCGGTAGGCACCTCCACCTCGTCGCCGGCCTGCACGCCTTGTTCGACGATCACCCGACCTTGCCAACGAGGTCCAAGTACGACCGCGACATCTTTCGTCGTGCCGTTGCGCCGGATACGCAACGTTGGCCGATTGTCGACGATGCGTATCGACGACTCCGGAACATGGATCGTCGTCTCGGCCCCCGGCGCCAGGATCTCGACACCGGCCGCCATGCCGGGACGCATCAGGTCCGCGTCTGCCTCGTCGATCTGGATCGTCGCATCGAAGATCATCGTCGGGATGGTGGGGGACTTGGTTCGGAACAGGCGACCGAGGCTGCTGATCCGACCGGTAAACACCCGGTCGGGCGAGGCATCCAGGCGGACCTCGACCGATTGTCCTATCTGCACATGACGGGCGTCTCGTTCTGCGACCTCGGCCAGGACCTCCATCTGGGAGAGGTCGGCAATCTCGATGATCGATCGACCGGACCAGACGGTCTCGCCGACCTTCGGCTTCTCGCCATTCCAGCTTGCGGCGTGGACCACGAACCCGGCACGGGAGGCGACGACACTCAGGGCCTCGATATCCGACTGGAGTTGCTCGATCTCGCGGGTGTACTCGGAGACGCGATACTCGGCGGAGCCGATGGTCGCCTTCCGGTTATCCCGTTGCGTCTCGATGCGCTTGGCGATCAGCTCCAACTCCAGTTCGCCGAATTCGCGATCCAGCAGGATTTTTTCTAGCTCCGATGCCGCCTGCATCGTCTTCGGCACCGCAAGCTTCTGCTCCAACTGTGAGAAGCGTGCCCTGGCCTCGGCCTGTTCCAGGATCAACTGTTCCAGCTTGGATTGCTGGGTGATGCGCGTTCGTTCCAACTCGGTGCGCGATGTCTCAAGTCGAGTCTGCGCGATCTGTAGTCGATCCTGAAGACGCTGGCCGTCGAACCGAGCGACGGGTTGGCCCGGTTGGACCTGGGTTCCCTCGTCGGCCAGCCAGGTCAGCGTGAAGTTCCACTCGCTGGTGATGGTGGGGCAACCGACCATGGCGTTATTGGACGAGCGCAATTCGCCCGACGCATCGATCCGTCGGACAAACGGTTCCTCGGCGATCTCGAGCCAATGGCGGGTCTTGTTCTGAAAGATCCCGGCGCCGCTGGTGACGGCCACGACACCGATCGCGGCGATCACCACAAGGATCAACCAGCGCCACTTCATGGTGTCACCTCTGGTCGGTTGCCGGCCACGTCGATGGTTCGCGTCTCTCCGATCTCACAACGTACCGACATCCCCGGTCGCATGTAGTCGGCGGACGCATCGTCCATCGCGATACGCACGCGAAAATAGGACGCCCGTCCCCAACTGACACGCTGTTCGCCGGCGGAGGCGACGTAGCTGACCGTGCCGCTCAACGGATGTTGCGGATAGGCGTCAAGGGTCAGGGCAACCGGTTGGCCCTCCTGGATTCGCAGGACTTCCGACTCGCCGGCCCACGCCTCGACCTCGAGGGTGTCGAGATTCGGGATCCGCGCCACGGGGAACGTGGCTTGCAGACGATCCCCCTCGACGATCTTCCGCCCGAACCAGGGATGCACCTCGTGGACGACCAGCCCGGCGCGGGTGGCGCGAAGATCCAGGGCGTCCAACTCATCGGCGAGACGCGACCGTCGTTGTTCAAGTTCCGAGACCTCAATATCGACCGTGGCTTTTCGCGAGCGTGTGGTGGCATCGTGGGTCAAGAGCGTCATCTGCGCATCCTCGAGGCCCCTCTGCCGAGTCGCCATGTCCAGCTGACGTTTGCGGTAGTCGATACCCTTCAGCACATCCTGCGGAATATCGGCATCGATCCGTGCCTTCTTGTACTCGACCTCGGCACGCTTGAGCGCCAGTTCCAGATCCATCCTTGTCAGACGCGCATCGGCCTTGGCGTTGGCCCGCTCGTGAAATTTTCCGATCAGCTGATCCTCGATCTGTCGCAGGTTCTCCTCGACACCGGCAGGGTCGAGACGTGCGATGGAGTCGCCCTCCTCGACAAACTCGCCTTCGGGAATCAACCACTTGATCGTCACCTGCCAGTTGGAGGTGACGGGGATGGAGAACCGTTCTGCCTCGACGGCTCGTAGGGAGCCGGAGAGCACCAGGAGGTCCGACGCAAGGGTCGGCAGCGAGGTCATCGCGACGACGACCGCAAGGATCAAGAGCCTACGCACGGGTGTCCTCCACGATTTTTCCATCACGCATCCGAATCTGGCGATTCGCGCGCTCCGCGATCTCCGAGTCATGGGTCACCATCACCATGGTGTTGCCCTGTTGGTGCAGGGCGTCGAATAGACCCATGATCTCTTCCGATGACTCGCTGTCCAGGTTGCCGGTCGGCTCGTCGGCAAGCAGTAAGGTCGGCTTGTGGACCAGGGCCCTTGCGATGGCGACGCGTTGCCGCTGTCCACCGGAGAGTTGGTTGGGTCGATGCTCGATCCGTTCGGAAAGACCCACCCGCGCGAGCATTGCTTTCGCACGCTCGACACGTTCAACCGGTGGCACCTTTGCATAGACCAGCGGCAGTTCGACGTTCTGTGCCGCCGTCAGTCGTTCGAGAAGATTGAACTCCTGAAACACAAAGCCGATTTCGCTGTTGCGAATCTCCGCCAACTGGTCGTCTTCCATCTCGCTGACGGGCTGACCGCCCAGGACGTACTGACCTGAGGTGGGGGTGTCCAGACAACCGAGCAGATTCATCAGGGTGGATTTTCCGGAACCGGAGGCACCCATGATGGCGACGAATTCGCCCGGTTCTACCTGCAGGTCGAGATCGTCGACGGCTCGTATCTGCTCGTCGCCCATCTGGAACAGCCGGACGAGGTTTCGCATTTCGATGACACGCGACCCTGCCGGGTCGCCCAGTGCCGATACGGCCACGTGGCTCTCCTTTGGCTCCTACTCTAGTACGGATCTGTGGCGTCTGCCGCCTAGTCTGCGACGACGATTCCTAGGATTAGTACGATTGGGCCGCGGAAAAGTCGGCTATCGCGCTTCGTAGTCTCTGAGTCGCGTCAGCCCCTGGGACGACGACGAAACACTGAGCACCTCGTTGACAGTCTTGAATTGGAGAATGCGACCGCCATTGGCCAACGCCTCCTCGCGCTCTCGCTGTCGTTTCTTGAACAGCTTCTTGCCGATCTTGCTGAGCATGCCGGCGTCGGCGTTCTTCGCAGTTTCCTCTTCGGATAACGGCAACGGCACCGTCTCGAGCATCAACTCCGTTCGTAGCGGTGCCCCGTTCAACTTGCCACGATCCTCGTAGTAGCGGGTCATGGCGTTTCGCAACGCAGGGGAACCGGCCAGAATCTCAGTGAGCTTCTGATCGGTCTCCCGGATCGGCTGATCCAGCTCGAGTGCTTGCATGTAGTCCTGTCGGAAGCGCTGAAACTCGTCAAAGACCTTCAGCTTCGGGCCGACCATGATCGTCGCGGTCAGGACGGCGCCGCCCCCGTCTTCCAGGGTCATGCCGTCCTGATGGACCGTGACCACCCAGCGATACTCGGTGGTCTCGTATCCGCCGTGTTTCGCCGTCGCACCGGTGGGACCTGACTCCAGCGTCGAAACGTACTTGATGGGTGGCGCCTCGTCGGTACCCGCCATGCTGGTGGGACCCTCGCCGCCATCGAAGACACCTTGCATCAGGTGAAGCTGATCCTTGACCTCGACGAAGGACCGGACCTGATACCGCTGTTTCGACTGCTGGACGTCGAATTGCAGCTCCTTGTCCAGATCGATCAGCGTGCCCCGCGTTCCGGCCAACTCCATCATCCGTCGATTCTGGATGGCCGTTCGATGGATAACTCCATCCTTGGCCGTGCCGGTCATCCGCTTGATGATCTTGGCGCCGCCGCCAAACTCGACCGTGACGCGGGATTCGATAGAGCCCTCGGCGAACGCGGGGAGAGCGATCACCAGCAAGCTGACAAGGACCAAGGCTGAATAACGTTTCATGGGGAGTCTCCTGAAGCAAACTTAGGGCTTCCCGGCGAAAAGTCGAATCGGCCGCGTATCATTAATAAGAAAGGGTGAAACGCGCCGAGTTGAATCGCCCAGATTCCGGACCTACGTTCCAGTCAACGAGGTCGACTTGAAGCAATTCTCCCCGGCGCTGGCCGTCCTTCTGGCCCTTGTCGCCAGCTCGTTGGTGGCCTCTCCCAACCGACAGCCGGTGACCGAACGCCCTGCGGCCGAGTTCCGGGAGAGTGACTGGAAGCGCGCCTTCGAGTGGCTGGAAAAGGGAGACCGTCGCGCCATCGATTTCTTCCGGCGCGCGTTCGCAGTCGAGGAAGACAAGCAGTTGAAGCAGCAGGCGGCGGCGATGCTGGTCGTGCTGCAGGACAAGGACCCGCAGTACTACGCCTACCTCGAGGGATTTGCGCAGGCGATCGTCCAGCGCGACGCGCCGTTCCCGTTACAGATCTCGAAGGACGGGGAGGTGGTTCCCGGGGTCTATTCGCTCCGATTCCTGAACTGGTGTCTGACCCACGAGTTGGACCCGAAAACCGCCGTCCACCAGTCGATCTATACCGACCCCTCGGATCTCTTCTTCCTGGGGCAGACGGGAGATCCTCGGTCGTTCGATCTGATGCTGCAGGCGCTGGACGCCGACAACCACTTCGTCGCCGTGCGGGCCGCCAGCTCTCTGGCCTACGTGGGGGACCGCTCGGCGATCGATCCGATCATCGAGCTCTCGAAGCGTCTTCCCACAGGTGTAAGCCTGTTTGTTGCCGAGGCCCTTCTGCACTTCGATGATCCAAAAGCCCTGGCCGCGGCCCGGGAGATGGTTTCGGCCGATATTCTGGCGGAACTTCTGAGGTCGGTGGACCGGGATAGGCAGCGGCGTCACGCGGATCGCCAGCTCCTCAGAAAACTGACGGCGACGATCGCGGGAGTGCCGTAGAATGCCGCCATGCCAACAGATAATGAGATCGCACGTTCTGCCGTTACCCGTCCGATTAGCGAGATCGCCGAAGGGCTAAGCCTGACCGGCGAAGACATCCGTCTCTTTGGGACCGATGTGGCCAAGGTCGATCCGGCCGTCCTGCGACGACCCCGGCCCCGCAAGAAACCCAACCGGCTGATCCTTGTCTCGGCGATGACGCCGACCAAGGCCGGCGAGGGAAAGACCACCACCAGCATCGGCCTGGCACAGGGACTTGCCAGTCTCGGCGAGTCGGTCTGCCTGGCCCTTCGCGAGCCCTCTCTGGGGCCGGCGTTCGGCATGAAGGGCGGCGCCACCGGTGGCGGTCGCGCCCAGGTCGTCCCTCGTGAGCGAGTCAATCTGCACTTCACCGGTGACTTCCACGCCATCACCTCGGCCCACAACCTGCTGGCCGCAGTGCTGGACAACCACATCTACTTCGGCAACCAACTTCGCATCGATCCACGACGCATCCTCTGGCGACGCGTCATGGACATGAACGATCGGGCGCTGCGGAACACGATCGTGGGTCTTGGCGGTCACAAGCAGGGCGTGCCACGGGAGACCGGCTTTGACATCACCGCCGCCTCCGAGGTGATGGCGATGCTCTGTCTGGCCGAGAATGAAAACGACATGCGGGCGCGACTGGATCGGATCCTGGTGGCGTTCGGCTACGAGGGTGAGCCGATCACCGCCGAGAAGCTGCAAGCCTCCGGTGCGATGCTTGCGCTGTTGCGTGACGCGCTGTGGCCCAACCTGGTGCAGACCCTCGAAGGGGTACCGGTGTTCGTCCATGGCGGTCCGTTTGCCAATATCGCCCATGGTTGTAACAGCGTCATCGCCACGCGGATGGCGATGCATCTATCGGACTGGGCCGTGACCGAGGCAGGCTTTGGGTTTGACCTGGGCGCCGAGAAGTTCTTCGACATCAAGTGTCGCAAGGCCAAGCTGGACACCGCGGCGGTGGTGCTTGTCGCGACCATCCGGGCGCTGAAGCTTCACGGCGGTGCGGCCAGTCGGACGCTGGCCCGACCGGATCCCGAGAAAGTCGCCGCCGGCCTGCCAAACCTCGAAAAACATATCGAAAACATCCATCAGTTCGGCGAAAACCCGGTCATCGCGTTGAATCAGTTCGGCGACGACACCGATGAAGAGATCGACGTGGTCCGTCGTCGTTGTCAGGAGCTTGGCATCCCGTTCGCGGTCTCCAATCACCACGCCGGCGGCGGCAAGGCGGCTGAAGAACTTGCCAGGGTCGTCATGCAGCAGGCCGAGATCCACAGCGACCCGTTCGCGCCTCTGTACGAACTGGAAGACACGGTCAAGGACAAGATCCTCGCCGTGACGAAGAAGATGTACGGCGCCAAGGACGTCGTCTTCACCAAGGACGCCATGCGGGACCTGAAGGACGCACGACGGCTGGGCTACAACAAGCTGCCGATCTGTATCGCCAAGACGCCGGCATCGCTATCGGACGATCCGAAGCTCCGTGGACGCCCCGACGATTTTGTCGTGACGGTCCGTGGATTGCAGATCAACGCCGGTGCCGGGTTCCTGGTGGTGTTGACCGGCGACATCTTGCGGATGCCGGGCTTGCCGCGTAAGCCGATCGCCGAGGCGGTCGATCTACGCGATGGCGAGATTGTTGGACTGACCTGATGAACTTTGAGGCCGGGCAGACCGTCTCCCACTACAAGATCCTGAACCGTCTGGGTAGTGGGGGGATGGGCGTCGTCTACGAGGCCGAGGATCAGAACCTCGGTCGTCGTGTGGCGCTGAAGTTTCTTTCGGCCGAGATGGAGAAGGACTCCCAGTCGTTGGAGCGGTTCCAGCGCGAGGCCCGTGCCGCGTCGTCGCTGAATCACCCCGGTATTTGCGCGGTCTATGCCATCGAGCGTCACGACAATCTTCTGTTCATCGTGATGGAGTTGTTGGAAGGGGAGACCCTTTCCAAATTGATGGGCCCCAAGCCCCTGGAGCTGGAGCGGTTCTTCACCATGGCGATCCAACTTGCGGATGCCATGGAGTCGGCCCACTCGAAGGGGATCGTTCATCGCGACATCAAGCCGGCCAATGTCGTGGTCAACAGCAAGGATCAGATCAAGATCCTCGATTTCGGTCTGGCCAAGGTCGACTCGTCTCCGGGACTCCAGAGAATGACGCCGGCCGACGATGAAACCGTCGCCGACTCCGCCAACCTGACCGCCGCCGGGACCGTCATCGGCACGGTGGCCTACATGTCGCCGGAGCAGGCTCGGGGCAAGCTGACCGATGCCCGCACCGACCTGTTTTCACTCGGGACGATGCTGTATCAGATGGCGACGGGGGTCTTGCCGTTCGAGGGCGAGACCTCGGCCGTTGTCTTTGACGCGATCCTCAATCGCAACCCTCCGCCGCTGACCCAGACCAACTCGGCCTTACCGCAAGAGCTGAACAGGATTCTGGACAAGGCGCTGGAGAAGGATCGCAACCTGCGTTACCAGACGGCGACGGACCTCAAGACCGACCTGGCCCGATTAAAACGGGATCTGGATTCGGGGACCCGGCAGGCGGAAGAGCTAACCACCTCACGTGGCGGAACGACGACCACCAAGTGTGCGCTGGCCGTGCTTTACTTTGAGAATCTCAGCCGGGCGCAGGAAGACGAGTACTTCAGAGACGGCATCACCGAGGACATCATCACCGAGCTGTCGAAGATCAGTGGCGTGAACGTCTTCTCGCGGCCGACCGTCCTCGCCTTCCGCGACAAGCAGGTGACACCGGCCCAGATCGGGCAACAGATCTCGGCGACCCATGTGCTTGCCGGAAGTCTGCGGCGGGCCGGCGATCGATTGAGGATCAACGCCCAGCTGATCGATACCAAGACCGACTTCCCGTTGTGGTCCGAACGCTACGACCGAGAGATGAAGGACGTCTTCGAGGTCCAGGACGAGATCGCTCGAAAGATCGCCGACGCCATGAGCATCACCCTCAGCCCGCAAGAGCAAGAGGCGATCGCGACCAAGCCCACCGATTCCTTGCAGGCCTACGACATGTACCTGAAGGGCAAGAGCTACGCCCGTCGCCTGACACGACAGGACATGGACTTCGCCCTGCAGATGTACGAGAGCGCGGTGGCGCAGGATCCGAAGTTTGCGCTGGCCTACGCCGCCATCGCCAACGTCTGCGCCCAGTACCAGGGTAGCTTCGGTAGCAATACGAATCTGTTGGACCGGGCCCAGGAGGCCGCGAAGATTGCGGCGGAGCTACAGCCGGCACAACCGGAAGTGCTGGTCGCCCAGGCCTGGGTCTACTACGCACTGAACAAGTACGAGGCGTCATTGGCGGCGGTACGGACCGCCATCGAGCGCAAGCCCGATTGCGAGGGCGCGTATTACCTGCTTGTGCGCGCGTTGTTCGCTGCCGGCTTCTATCAGGAAGTCGCCAACATGAGCGAGGCGGCGCTCGAGTCTGCCGGACCCGACTACAACGTCTACGTCCCGGTCTGCAACGCGCTCAGCGCGCTGGGCAAGACCGACGCCGTCAAGAATGTTCGCGAGCGGTTCATCCAGACTCTCGAGAAACATCTGCAGGTTGTCCCGGAGGATGCCCGTGCGCGAATCCTGCTGTCCGGCGACTACGCCGAACAGGGTCGCGTGGAAGATGCCATGCGCGAGGCCAACCTGGCGATGGTGCTGCGTCCCGACGAGGCCGCCGTGCTGTACAACGCGGCGTGTACGTTCTGTAGTCTGAACAAACGGGCCGAGGCGATGGATGCGTTGCGGAAGGCGCACAGCTCCGGGATGACGGATCCGGTGTGGACGCGACGAGACCCGGATCTGAACATGTTGCACGGGGATCCGGAGTTTGAAGAGCTGTTTCCGGAGACGGACGCGTCCTAATCGCGAGGATCTATACGATCGACGAACTCGGCGAACTTCGAGCCACCGCCTTCTGCCTCCGCCCAGCTTGCAATTCGATCGAGATCGATCTCTTGTGCGAGAGCCACCAGCACCGCTTGTTCTAGAGATTCGGTGTCGTTCCAGTGGAAATACGCGGCGAGCCTATCCATCACACAGTCGGTCGGATGTAACAGGCGCAACGTTCCGAAACGGGTGCTGCGCTCGGCGAAGCTGCTGATGTGTGTCTTGCCGATCTGGACCGGGCCCGTGGAAAACTCAACCCAGAAGCGAGTGTCGCGGTGGGCCCAGTGACGACCGCTCTTCTTGAAGCCCAGTTCAGACGTCGCGACGTCGACTGAGCGCCCGAGGCCGATCTCGATGAAGTCGAGATCGTAGGATTCATAGACGTTGTCGGAATAAATCGACACGACGCTGCCGCCCGATAAGACGGTGTGAATGCCGTGATTCTCCAGGGTGGAGCAGACCAGCGCGCCGGCTCTTTCGAAGCGCTCCAGTTGGCGTTGCACCATGCTCAGCGAGACGTCGAAGACGTCGGCTATTTCGCGGGCGTGCCCTTCATCGAACTGCTCCAGGTAGAGCAGAACCTTTGGGGGCGGTAGTTTCGAACCGTTCTGCACGCCCGAGTTGGGAATCGGATTCTCAACAGCTACTTCGAGTACAGCGATTTCACCTATTTCAAACGGATTGCCTCGGTGGGACAGGGTTTGATGCAGTCTCCGCAACCGGTGCAAGCGTTGTAAATGATCGTGGGTCGACGGTTCTCGAAGGCGATCGCCTGCGGCTCACAGGCCAACTTGCAACTGATGCAGATTACGCCATCCCAGGCAATGCAGTTTCCACGGTCGAGAACAGCGACCAGACCCCCTCCGTCGTTTTCCGCGGAGCCATAGCCGAGGACACGACCACGGAGGAATGCTCGCCGGCCGTAGGCGATCGGCCTGTCCGAGTTCGAACTCATTGCCGGTAGGTGTTGGGTACCAACGGTGCTGCATCGGTTTGCGGTACGTGGCACTGAGTACAGACAAAATAGGCGCCGACGACATCCGGGGTGGCGTCGCCGGGGTTGTGACGTTTGTCGGTGTAGTGGCTTATCGGCATCGGCGTCGGATCTTCGGGAGCGACCTCGTCACCGATCTCGTCGTAGAGTTCGTGACAACCCATGCAGTAATTCTCGTCGATCATGATTGGCAGCAGATCTTCAATATTGTGGGCGATCAGGGGCGGCGCCTTCGAGAAGTATGCGCCGAGTAGCTCGTTTTCACCCGGCTCCAACCTCGTGCTCATCGCGACGATCGGATCAGGTGTAGAGAAGACGCTTTCCTTACTGAGACCGAGTTCATCATCGATCACCGTCACCGTCTGATCTATCTGCGTGCCGGCGCAGGCCTGGAGCAGCACGACCAGAACGATCATGATGAGAATCGGATACAGGTTGCGGGGTTTCATGACACTCTCCTCACGCCTTGTAGATCTTCACCGCACATTTCTTGAAGTCGATTTCCTTTGACAGCGGGCAGGTCGCATCGAGTGTGACCTTGTTAATGAAGACTGCCTCGTCAAAGAACGGAACGAAGGTGTAACCCTTCGGTGGCCGGTTGCGCCCCTGGGTCTCGACCACCGCCTTGACCTTGCCGCGGCGTGACTCGACCCAGGCGACGTCGTTGCGGGCCAGTTCCCGGCCTTTCGCGTCGGTGGGGTGCATGAAGACCTGCGCCGCCGGCACGGCGCGGTGCAGCTCCGGCACCCGCCGAGTCATCGTGCCTGTGTGCCAATGCTCGAGTACACGCCCGGTGGATAGCCACAGGTCATAGTTGTCGTCTGGTTGCTCGGGTGGCGCGGCATAGGGTCGGAAAAAGATCTTCGCCTTACCGGTGAGCTTTTGCTTCTCGGGATCGGTCACGCCGTCCAGGTTTCCAGTCGGCAGCGCCTTCAAGGCCTTTCCATAAAACTCGAAACCGGCGCCCTTCGTCACGTAGGGATCGTACTGTTCGTTGAATCGCCACTGGGTCTCCTTGCCGTCGACGACGGGCCATTTGAGACCGCGGACATCGTCTTGATAGTAGACATCAAACGACGCCAGGTCGTGCTGGTGTCCGCGACCAAACGCGGCGTACTCCTCGAACAGTGCTTTCTCGACGAACCACTTGTCGCCGTCCATCACCTTGACCGTGCTGTTGTCGTGTCCTCCGGCCACCGGATCGGGCCAGGCGACTGACTTGTTGGTTTCGGTAGCGAAGAGGACGTCGTACAACGTGCTGTCGCCGGTGTAACCCATTTCCTCCGCCGCAAGTAGCACGTCCGGAAGTTCGCCGTCTGCGAAACCATCTGCCGACAGGCCGGGAACGTTCTTCTGACCCCAGACCTCGGAGAGTTTGAATCGCTTCGCAAATTCCAGGACCTGCCAGACGTCGCTGCGCGCCTCGCCAGGGGGTGGGACCTGCTCGCGCCACAACTGGGTCCTGCGTTCGGCATTGCCGTAGCCGCCCCATTTCTCGAAGATCATCGCCGAGGGCAAGATCAAATCGGCGACCTTGCCCGAGATCGTCGGGTAGGGGTCGGATACAACGATGAAATTGTCCATCTCCCGTGCGGCACTGATCCAGTGGTTGGCGTTTGCCGTGGCCTGGAACGGGTTATTGACCTGCACCCAGGCGAAACCAACCTGCCCATCTTCGAGATCCCGCATGATCTTGGTGATGTGGCTGCCGACCTTGGGGTTGAGTGTCTTGTCCGGAAGATTCCATAACTTCTCGGAACGCGCGCGATGCCCCGGATTGGTCACCACCATGTCCGCAGGCAATCGATGGGCAAACGTTCCGACCTCCCGAGCCGTGCCACAGGCCGACGGTTGGCCGGTCAGTGAGAAGGCGCCGTTGCCCGGCTGAGCCTGTTTTCCGAGTAGCAGGTGAACCATGTAGGCCTGCTCGTTGACCCAGCTGCCTCGGTAGTGCTGGTTGAAGCCCATCGTCCAGAACGATACGGCCTTGCGATTTTTCTCGATGTAGAGATCGGCTAGTTGCTTCAGCTTCTTGCTGTATGAGTCGAGAGATTCATCGACATCACCCTTCGAAAGCTCAGCGACAAACCCTAACGTGTACGGCTCGACGCCCTTCTTAAATTCGTCGAAGCTGATCATCCAATGTTTGACCGATTTCTTGGTGTGGGTCTGTTTGATTTTCTCGCCGGGTGTCTTGCGTTGGGCAATTGCCTCGTACTTGTCGAGGGTGACCTCGAGTTCCTTGGCCAGGGTGTCCTTCTCGGCATCCATGGCAAACTTGTCGGTCGCTCGCATGCCATAGCCGATGTCGTAAGGACCGGTGGCGAAGACGCAATGCTTCTTGACGAACGCGTCATCCCAGGCCTCGCGCTTGACGATCTCCCGTGCCACGTAATTCCAGATCGCCAGGTCGGTACCGGGTTTGAACACGATCTCGAGATCGGCGAGGTTCGAGCACTCGTTGCTGACCGTTGTCAGGTTGACGACCTTCACTCGCTCGGGATCCGAGAGCTTTCGGTCTGCGGCGCGGGACCACAGAATCGGGTGCATCTCGGCCATGTTGCCGCCCCAGGTGATGATCGTGTCGGTCTGCTCGATGTCGTCGTAGTTGCCGGAGGGCTCGTCGATACCGAAGGTCTGGATGAAACCGACGACCGCAGACGCCATACAATGCCGGGCGTTGGGGTCGATGTTGTTACTGCGGAAACCGGCCTTCATCAGTTTGGTCGCAGCGTAACCTTCCTGAATTGTGTATTGACCCGAGCCCATGATGGCGACGCCTGCGGGGCCGAGCTTTTCGTAATGCTTCTTGAACTGCAGCTCCATCTCGTCGTAGGCCCGCTCCCAGCTCACCGGTGTGAACTCGCCCTGCTTGTCGAACTTGCCGTCGGTCATACGCAATAGCGGCCGGGTCAGACGGTCCTTGCCGTACTGGATCTTGCCGTTGAAGTAGCCCTTGACGCAGTTCAGACCACGGTTAACCGGTGCGTCGGGGTCGCCCTTGGTACCCACGACCCGACCGTCCTTGGTTCCGATCAGAATCCCGCACCCGGTGCCACAGAAACGACAGACGCCTTTGTCCCATCGCCAGCCCAACTCGGCGGATCCGGCCTTCGCCAGGGCCTCGGAGGTCATGGGCAGTCCGATGGCGACTGCGGCACTGGCGGCGACACTAGCCTTCAGAAAGTCTCGACGTTTCCGATCCATCTTCGAACTCCTCGCAGTTGAAATAGTGACGTGTTTGCAGAATGCGACGGCTCAATCCCGAAGCATCGTCGGCACGGTAGGAATGTCGTCGAACACTTTGCGGTCATCCTCAAAATTGTGGTGAACCATCTCGGCCAGGATTACACCGGGCAATCTCTTGAGCGTCTTCAGACACTCGACCTCATCGTGGACCGATTCGGCTTCCTGGGTGACGATGATCCGCCCGGTCTCCTCGTCGATGTGATGCACATCGACACCGGGTAGTGCCGCCAGCCTCTCGACCGACGAGCCGACGTCGGTCACCGAGACAACCACCAGAATTCCAGACACATTCATCGTATTCTCCCGAGCGGGAATTTTTGTCGCTGCATCATTATAGTGATCGCCAACAAATGCAGACAGGGCTGGACGGGCGTTCTTATGGAGCGTTGAAGTCGAATAATTCGATGTCAGTCCTCAGTTTTGAACACTCGATTTCGCAGGAACTCCTGCGGGTCGTAGGGCGGCTCTCCCCCGTGACGACCAGCGCCGGCGTCTTGAAGTGGGCCACGTAGTTCGATTGAGCGGCTTCGTAGCCGGCGATCGCCTGGGAGCGAACGCGATCTCTTTGCGGGTAAGAGGAACAAGCGCTTTTTTTCGAAACTCACGGAGTACGGGTGACCTGCCCCCACTAGACCGATTCAATTACAGAAGTAGAATTCCCGGCCTTGCCCGCACCCAATATCTGGGCGCTCACGGAGAGCCAGAAACCCACTCCACGCCACAGATCGACCTGACCCGCCCAGAGCTTCCTAGTCACTCCTCACCGACACCGCCGCCCCGACACATCGCTCACTGCCCCTACCGCTGCGTTATGCTGGGTGCATAGTTTTGAGGAAGGACAGTTCCGCCAACGACGGGGGGGCGGCTTTCGCGAACGCCGTCCTATACTCCCCTGGCAACCCAGGCCGTTTCCGATCGATACAGAGTGAGTGTCCCATGACTTCTGCCACGAATCAGCCCAGCTTTTTCGATCTCGTCCCTGGCCGAGCTACGTTGCTGTTCTTCATTGCGGTCTTCTTCATCTTCGCTCCGGTGGCGTTGTTGCCGATCTCGATGTCGGAACCGGTTCCCGAGATCGGTTGGATGGCGTTGATCTGGGCTCTGTCCGGCGGAGTCGCCGTCTCCTGGGCGGCGACTTTCACGTTTTCGCGATGGTGCATCGCCGGCATCGTTTTCTTTCAACTGGGCATGATCCTCGCCTTCGGTCTGGCTCGAGTTCGCGGCACGGTGTCCTGGGAAGGCGTGGCCACGACCGCGGCGATCGTCGCCGGCTACGTGCTGTTCGTCGTGTTCATCACCGGCCAAGGTCGCACCACGCTGCGCCTCAAGACGGAGATGGAGCTGGCCCGGCAGATCCACGAGACGCTTGCACCTCCGATCAGCACGCAGAGCGACCGTTTCGAGGTTCATGGCGTGTCGATCGCCTCGAGCGAAATGGGTGGCGACCTGATCGACGTGGTCGAGCACGGACGAGGGACCGACATCTTCGTCGCCGACGTCTCGGGGCATGGCGTTCGCGCCGGCGTCGTGATGGGGATGGTCAAATCGGCCTTTCGTGCGCTGCTGCAGTCGCCGCGACCGCTGGGTGAGACGTTGACCGGGTTGAACGCGCTGCTGGAGCAGGTAACGACGTCCGAGATGTACACCACGTTCGCAGGCGTTCGTGTTCCGCGTGAGGGCGGCGGCCTGGAGTTCGCCGTCGCCGGCCACTCAGGGGTGCTGCACTACCGGCCGGGCGTCAAAGAGCCCGCGAAGCTCGGCAGCCGGCATCTCCCGCTGGGGTTGTTCCCGCAAAGCTGTAGCACGGATACGGTCGACGTAGAGCCCGGCGATCTGCTCGCGGCCTACACGGACGGCCTCAATGAGACCGAAGACGCGAGTGGTGAACAGCTCGGGAACGCCGTGATCGAGACGACCATCGGGGAGCGTCGCGACCAGCCGCTAGAGCAAATCGCTGAGGCCGTGCTGCAGCTGACCCGGGCCCACGGGGCGCAGGACGACGATCGCTCGCTGCTGCTCGTGCGACTTCGCTAGGTTGGACGCCGGCAGCGGGAAGTGCCGGGGGCTCCCGGCCCCTAAAAAGACAACTCCGGCCCCTTCGGCACAATCTCCGTCGGATTGATCGCCCGATGCGTCACGTAGTAATGCCGCTTGATGTGATCCATGTTGATGGTCTCCGCCACCCCCGGCACCGCGACCAACTCCGCCAGATACCGTGACAGATGCGGATAGTCCGCGATCCGCCGCAAGTTGCACTTGAAGTGCCCCACATAGACCGCGTCAAACCGAACCAGCGTCGTGAACAACCGCCAGTCCGCCTCGGTGCAGACGTCGCCGACAAGGAAGCGTCGCTCCGCCAGCAACGACTCGACCCAGTCCAACGCAGAAAACAACGTATCGAACGCCCGATCATAGGCCCGTTGCGTCGTCGCAAACCCGCAACGATAGACGCCGTTGTTGATCTCGCGATAGACCCGCTTGTTGATCCGATCGATCTCTTCGTGATGATCCACCGGATAGAGATCCACCGTTCGATTGCCCAGATCGTGGAACTCGCAGTCCAACATCCGGATCACTTCCGCCGACTCGTTGTTGACGATGACGCCTTCCTTCTTGTCCCACAGCACAGGAACGCTGGGACGGCCATCGAAGGAAGCATCGGTGGCCTGGTAGGCCTCCATCAGAAACTTGAACCCATTGATCGGGTCGGCGAACTCACCGCCGGTGTCCCCGAACGTCCAGCCTCGCTCGTCGCGGATTGGGTCCACCACGGACAACGAGATCGCATCCTCTAGACCTTTCAGCTTGCGGACGATGATGGCGCGGTGAGCCCAGGGGCAGGCGTAACTGACATAAAGATGATAGCGGCCGGCCTCGGCCTTCACCGAGCGGCGGAACGCACTCTCTTGCCGTAGATACTCGCCAGTGGGCGAACATTCCTTCTTGAACTGGGGAGTCACCGTCATTGCGTCATCTGCCATGCTCTACCCCAGAGAGACCCGGGAGAGCAGGTCGAAATCGTCGAGGATCTTGCCGGTTCCCATCACGACACACGTGAGCGGCTCGTCGGCGATAAAGACCGGCAGTCCCGTTTCCTGTCGCAACCGTTCATCCAACCCACGCAGCAGCGCGCCGCCACCGGTCAACACGATTCCGTGATCGACGATGTCGGCGGCAAGCTCCGGCGGCGTATGTTCCAGCGCGTAACGCACGCCCTCGATGATGGTGGCCACCGGTTCCGACAACGCCTCGCGGATCTCCTCGTCGGAGATGGTGATGCTCTTCGGTACGCCTTCCACCAGGTCGCGACCCTTGACCTCGATGGTGCTCTCCTCTTCTTGAGGATAGGCCGAACCGAGTTTGATCTTGATCTCCTCGGCGGTCCGTTCACCGATAAGCAGGTTGTACTTTCGTTTGATGTAGTGGCTGACACTCTCGTCCATCTTGTTGCCGGCGACACGGATCGCCTTCGAGTAGACGATGCCGGCCATCGAGATGACGGCAACATCGGCGGTGCCACCGCCGATATCGAGGACCATGCTGCCGACGGGTTCGTTGATCGGCAGTCCGGCACCGATGGCGGCCATCATCGACTGCTCGACCAGGAACACCTCGGCGGCCTTGGCGTTGGTGGCGGCGTCGTGCACGGCGCGCTTCTCGACAGGGGTGATCTCGCTGGGGACACCGATGACGATCCGCGGTCGCACCCCGATCGAGCGCTTGTGGACCCGGGTGATGAAGCTGGAGAGCATCTTCTCCGCATGCTCGAAGTCGGCGATGACGCCGTCCTTCATCGGACGGACGAGCTTGATATTGCCCGGCGTGCGGCCCAGCATCTCCTTGGCACGGACGCCGACCGCCACGACTTCGCCGGTTTTCTCATTGACGGCGATGATCGAGGGCTCGCTGAGGACGATCCCCACGCCCTTACAGAAGACGAGGGAGTTCGCCGTCCCCAGGTCAATGGCCAGGTCGTTTGAAAACAGGGATAGGAGCGTGCCCGGTAGCCAGCGCATGATCGATCAACCATCATAGTCGAGGGCGGGAAATACTGCCGTCGGCCGTTGCCAGCCGGGTGCGAGGGCGTTATTCTCAACGTTCTTGATTGTTTTCCCCGACCCGTCGCTGGAGACCCATCGTGAAGGACGCCACAGGCGGCAAGCCCCGAAGCTGGGGCGAAATCCTTGGACCGTACGCCCGACCCAGCGTTGGACGAAGCCTGTTTCAGCTGATCAACACCGTGGTGCTGTTTGGCATCATGTGGTTCCTGATGTATCGCAGCCTGGAGATCTCTTACTGGCTGACCCTGTTGCTTGCGATTCCTACCACCGGTCTGCAGGCTCGGTTGTTCATCATCCAACACGACTGCGGGCATGGGTCGTTCTTCCGGTCCAAGACCGCCAATACGATCCTCGGTTCGATCCTGGGAGTCGTCACGCTGACCCCCTACACCTACTGGCGTCGGACACACGCACTCCACCACGCGTCCTCGGGCGATCTGGATCATCGTGGCTTCGGTGACGTCACGACGCTGACCGTCAACGAGTACCTGGCCCTCGACCGCTGGGGCCAATTCAAGTACCGGATGTATCGCACACCCCTGGTGTTATTCATCTTCGGACCGTTTTACGAGTTCATCCTTCGTCACCGTTTTCCTGCGGCGACGCCGTGGTCGTGGAAAAAGGAGTGGGCCAGCGTCTTCCTGACAAACCTGGCCATCGCTGCCGTCATGACGATCGCGGCGCTGACCATCGGCCTGAAGCCGTTCCTGGTCGTCGAGTTGCCGATCATCGTATTCGCCGGTTCGTTGGGGATCTGGTTGTTCTACATCCAGCATCAGTTCGAGGACACCTACTGGGAGAACAACGACGGCTGGAACTTCCACAAGGCGGGACTGAAGGGCGCCTCGCACTACGATCTTCCTCGGCTGCTTCACTGGTTGACCGGCAACATCGGTATCCACCACGTTCATCATCTCTCGAGCCGCATCCCCAACTATCGACTTCAGCAGTGTGTCCGTGAGAATCCGGAGTTGCAGCAGGTCACTCGGCTCACGATGCGTGAGAGTCTGAAGTGTGCCCGTTTGAAGCTGTGGGACGAGCAACGGGGCAAATTGATCGGGTTCAGTCAGTTGCCGTAAGATCCCGGTCCCGTATATTGATGGTAGACGGGAGGCGTCATGGGTCGGGCCACACAGGACAAGCTGCTGTATGACGACACCTGTGGCATGTGCTCCGCTCAGATGCGAGTCTTCACCAGGCTGGATTGGTTCGACACGATCCGGCTGATGCCGCTCTCTCACCCGGAGACGGCAGAGTTGGTCCCCGACCTGACCCATGAGCAGAAGCTCGAGGCGATCCACTGCATTACGCCCAGGGGCAAGATCCATCGTGCGGCCCGGGCGTTCCGCCATCTCTCCTTACGCATTCCGCTGCTGTTCCCTCTCTGGCTCCTGCTCTGGTTTCCCGGTGTGATCTGGATCGCCGAGTGGGTCTACAGGCGAGTCGCACGAAATCGTTACGTGATCAGTCACGTCTTTGGCTGTACCGAGGCGTGCTCGATTCCCCAGGCTCGTAAAGTCGACGTGGACGATTCGTAGTCCCTGACCCGGCACCAAGATCTTCGTATACTTCCTCGGCGATGTATCGACCTCAACCAGGCGCACTTCCCCTGTGGCGGCGGTGACTTCGAGAACGAGAGCGACGACGAGGATCAGGGTTGCTTGGCAACCACCCCGTCCTTCATCACGAAGACGACCTGCTCCATCACACCGATCTCCTCCAGCGGGTTTCCGGGAACAGCAACCAGATCTGCCAGCAGACCCTTCCGGATACGGCCCCGATCGTCCACGCCCAGGAGATCCGCCGAGTGGATCGTCGCCGTGCGGATCGCCTCCAGAGGAGACATGCCGCGCTGAACGAGGACGGCGAACTCTCTGCCGTTGTCGCCGTGGGGATAGACGGCGGCGTCGGTTCCGAACGCGATGTTGATCCTCGCCTTGATGGCGCGCTGCAGGCTATCCACCGCCCGGGGAAGGATGAACTCTGCCTTGGCACGGATCGGCGCCGGCAGATTATCCATGTCGATGGCGCCCACGAGGTAGGTGGTCGGCACCAGGTAGGTACCGCGCTGTTTCATCTCTCCGAGGATCTCGTCGGTCAGCATCGAGCCGTGTTCGATGGACGCCACGCCGGCCTTGACCGCCGCGAGGATGCCCTCGGCGCCGTGGGCGTGGGCTGCGACCTTGATGCCGTGACGGTCGGCCTCGTCGACCATCGCGCGTAGCTCGTCGTCGCTGTACTGCTGAGCGCCGACCGTCTCCTCGAAGGACAACACGCCGGCGGTCGCACACGTCTTGATGACCTTCGCACCGTGCTTGATCTGGTAGCGGACGGCCTTGACGACCTCATCGACTCCGTCGGCGACCCCCTGTCGGTAGTCCAGTTCCTGGATTCCCGGTGCGTAGCCGGTGGTATCGCAGTGCCCGCCGGTGACGCCAAGGGAGTGAGCCGCCGGTACGATCCGCGGCCCCTCGATGTCGTTGCGCTCGATAGCACGCATCAACGCGACGCCGCCGAAGCCACCGGAGCCGACGTTTCGCACCGTCGTGAACCCCGCGTGAAGCGTCACACGGGCGTGCTTCACGCCACGCAGAACCGCGTCCGAGGCCGATTCTTCGACGTCCCGGTGGACCCAGTGCCCCTCCAGGGCGAAGGTCAGATGGGTGTGCATGTCCATCAGGCCCGGGAGGAGGGTCACATCCCCCAGGTCGATCGTCGTGGCATCGACCGGAAGTTGCTCCGGGTTGACCGCCGAGATATGATTTTCCTGTACGACGATGACCGCCGGCGAGAGGATCTTGCCGCTGTCGACGTCGAGCATCCGTGCGGCGCGGAGGATCTGTGGCCCGGCCCAGAGCGGCGTACCGCACGCCAGGAAGAGAGAGAGTACAAGCGTCAGCCGTCGAAACACCATCGGGACCTCCAGTACGGGGATCTTGGCATTATGGATCGACCCTGTCCACAGCCGGCTGACGTCGCTGGTATCATTAGTGACACAGCATTTACACAACCGATGTTTTCCGAGAGGTGACAGATGAAGATTCGATCAACAACGCTATGGGTGACGTTAGCTTTCCTGATGACTCTGGGTTGTCTCTCGACGGCCATGGCCTACGAGCCGGGTGCCCCCGATGGACAGGCGACGTTCATCGCCCAGAAGTGCAACATGTGTCACGCGGTTCCGGAGTTTGAGATCGAAGCGAAGATCAAGTCCGAGAAGATGATTGGCCCGGCGCTTCCGGCCGGGGGTCGTGACGCGGAGTGGATGACGGGCTTCCTCAGTCGCAAGATCCAACTTGATGGCAACGACCACAAGAAGGAATTCAAGGGCACCGACGAAGAGTTGGAGCGCATCGTCGCGTGGATCGGCACGTTGAAGGCCGTCGAATAGCGGTCCTCAGTTCGCTTTCAGCGAGGCGAGAATCTCCGGCATCTGATCCGCAAGGCGAGTGAGACCGGCGGCGCGACCCAGCGTCAGCGCCTCCTCGTCGGTCGCGTTGTCGAGGGCTACGGCCTTGACGGCGAACAGGGCGCCGACTCGGTTGCCGCTGGCACAGTGGATCAAAGCCGGTTGTCGTGCCGGGTCATCCACCACGGCTGCCAGCCGTTCCGCGTTCTCGCGATGGAATCCCTCGGCACCGCCGATCGGGATGTGCAGGAACTGCATCCCCAGTTCTTCGACCAGAGATGTCTCGTCCCAGGCACCGTCTTCATCGAGTTGCCGCAGGTTGACGATGGTCTTGAAACCGTCGTCGGCCAGCGCTTCCAGCTGCTCTCGTGTCGGCTGCCCACCGACCCAGACACCGGGAATCGGTTCGCGGAGGTTCCTGATCTCGGTGGGTGTCCCGGCGCAGGCCAGGCCGATGAGGACCCCCAGTAGGGGAATCCAGATTCGCTTCTTATGTGCAAGCATGTCGTCTCCTCCTGACAGAGGGGAGTGTACCTCGGTAGACTGTGGATCGCCCTGGTCCGAGGAGAATCTCAAGGGCGGCGAGGCGGAATCAATCGTGCACATCTGGGTCGACGGTGATGCGTGTCCTCGGGCGATCAAGGAGATTCTCTTCCGCGCGGCGGAGAGGGTGAAGACCCATCTGACGATCGTCGCCAACCGGCCGATGCATACGCCACGATCGCCCTACCTGCACTCGATCAAGGTGCCGCAAGGTTTCGATGAGGCCGACCATCGCATCGTCCAGATGATGGAGCCCGGCGATCTGGTTGTGACGGCAGACATCCCGCTGGCGGCGGCCGTCGTCAAGAAGGGGGCCCACGCGCTGGGACATCGGGGGGAGCAGTTCACCGAAGAAAATATTCGCGAAAGGCTGGCGATGCGGGATCTGATGGATCAGCTGCGAAGCACGGGGATGGAGACCGGTGGACCGGCGACCCTTGGCCAGGCGGACAAACAGGATTTTGCCAACGGGCTTGATCAACTCCTTACGCGGTACGTCAAGTGACGACCATCAAGCTCTATCTCGATTTCATCGGAACACGGCACCGTCAGGGGCAAGGGCGGGAGTTCGGACGGCTGACGCCGTCGCTGTTCTCTCCCAGACTCTGCTCCGTCGTCCCGACGATCCCCGTTACGAGGTAGAAGACACCGCTTCCCGGTGCGGGCAGGTAGCCGTCATTCAACGACGCCGTACCCACGCCACAGAACGTCTCTACGTCGCCGGCCGCGGGGTCCTGGGTGTACTCGCCCCCTCCGCGCAGCACCTGAAGATTGCCGCGGTAGACGTTGTAGTCAGAGAAGGCGGAGTCGTTCTGCCAGCTCTGTGAGGTCCGGGTCACGGAGGTGAACAGGACGCGGCCGTCACCCAGATCGCAATGGTCGCCGAGACCATCGTCGTTGCCGTCCGACTGAGACGCATTGGCCGTCGACGGACAGTTGTCACAGAGATCGCCGATCTTGTCGCTATCGAAGTCCAGTTGGCTACCATTGGCGAGGGTCGGGCAGTTGTCGACGGGATCGAAGATCGTATCGACGTCGGTGTCCTCAAGAAATGGGTCGGTGCCGACGCCGGCCTCACGAAGATTGGTCCAGCCATCCATGTCGTCATCGTCGTAGGGCGGTCGTCCTTCAACAGCCTGTACCGCGAAAGTGTACGTGCCGACCGGTGGGGCGTACCCGCCGGTCGCGAGGGGCGGGGTGTCAATCACAGAGATCGGGATGGCGGGATTCGTATTGAAGTTCGTCGACACGTACGACGGTCCGCTGTCGGTGCCCGCGTCGTGGACGTAGAGATCGATGACCAGATTGTCACGCCACAGACCGTTGACCCGTAGCTCCAATCCCGAGGTCCCGACGAACCAGTCGGGGCTTGGTGCGATCATCGTCACGAAGGTGAATCGTGAGTACTCCAGAGTGATGTCGAAGTCCCTGGCGACGATACCCGGAGAACCGACGCCCCCGGCAATCACCGCAGCGCCGAAAACCTGACCCAGAGCGATCGCGTCTCCGATCTCGGAGACCATCGTCCCGGTTGCGCCGGTCTCGGCCATGGACTCGATACCATCGCTGGCCAGGCTACCGACACTCCAGAAAACCGCGTCGTCGTTGTGCGCCGCACCGACCGGCGGAGAGAAATGGGGGTTTGGGGGAAAGCTGTTCGGATGGGTCGTCGACGACCACGTCGCTTCAAACGTCACGCGATAGGTCACGTCGGCGGCGAAAACCGTGGACGAGACCAACAGCACCAGAATCAGGCCGATCTGTTTCATGCTTGTCATAACACTAATGTACCGAAAGTTATGCCCGCGGGCAGCGACCTACTCCGCGATGAAGGTGCGAAGGGCCTCGGTTCGAGAGCTGCGACGTAACTTCGCCAACGCCTTGGACTCTATCTGACGGATCCGCTCACGGGTCAGCATGAACGCCGTGCCGATCTCGTCTAGTGTATGACGCCGTCCACCGCCCACGCCGAAGCGCATCTGGATGATTCGCGCCTCCCGTGCTGTCAGGCACTTGAGGGCTGACTGTGTTCGCGAGCGCAGGTTGGACCACACGGCCCTCTGGAACGGTGAGACCTCGGTGTGGTCCTGAATCAAATCGCGGATCGAGATACCGTCGTCGTCGCCCACGGGTTTGTCCAGCGACACCGCGGCACGACCGACACGAAGCCCCTGTCGCACCTTGTCGATGGAGATACCGAGCTCGGTTGCGATCTCTTCGTGGGTGGGCTCGCGTCCATAGTCCTGCACCAACGCGGTCTGTACCCGCGTCACATTGGCGATGACTTCGTTCATGTGAACCGGCACCCGGATGGTACGGGACTGATCGGCGATGGCCCGGCTGACCGCCTGACGAACCCACCAGGTCGCGTAGGTCGAGAACTTGTAGCCGCGACGGTATTCAAATTTCTCGACGGCGCGCATCAGACCGATGTTGCCTTCCTGAATCAGATCCAGGAAGTTGACACCGCGGTGGGCGTATTTCTTGGCGATCGAGACGACCAGTCGGAGGTTGCTGCGGATCAGCGTCTCCTTGGCCCGCTCGTTCTCGAGGCGGCCGCGTAGGACCCGCTTGGACCAGCCGGGATGCCCGCCGTCGTGGAGGGCAGTTCGGGCGAATCGAGAGAGGGTCTCGCCACTGAAACTGAGGGTGCGCAGCTCTCGGGCGGCCATGACGCGGCGACGGGCACCGTCCCACGACGCCCGTCGATGGGCCGGTCCGCCGGGCTTCAGTCGATGACGTCGGTTCTCGAGGCGTCGGACTTCCGTCAGTGCCTCGAGAAGCCGCTCGATCGACTTGGAAGCCTTGCGGAGTCGGGTGTTGGAGGCAGCCCCATCGCCCTCGAAGTAGTAACCGGCGGCCAGGTCGCCGCTGCGCAGCTGTTCCAGGATCCCACGGAGTTCGTCTTCGATCACCGGGAACTGGGCGAGGGTAGAGACGATCCGTCGCTCGCCCCGTTCCATGGCACGGGCCAGGACGATCTCGGCCTGTCGAGTGAGAAGCGGGACGGCGCCCATCTCCTTGAGATAGACGCGCAAATTGTCCCCGGCGCTTTCAGGTTGAGGCGGACCGACTTCCGGTCGCTCTTCGGCCATCCGGTCTCCCGAGCGCGTGCCCCTAATGGCGCCGTGTTACAAGGTTTTCCCGTCGAGAAAACCACTGTACAGAGTTCCCTCGTTCCATGCCAGCAAGATGATCTATCCGCTAGGCGGCGGGCTTTCGCCGGCCGCCCCCGCCGCCTCCGCCGTCTCCACCGCCGCTACGGCGACGACGGCGACGTTGTTGCGGTGGGCGGGCGGCCGCTTGTCTCTGAGACGTCGGCCGTTGCTGTGGCCGTGTCTCGCGTCGTTGAGCGGGTCGAATCGGTCCATCGAACCCCTTGCGCGGGATCGTTCCACCCAGTCGACGCTCGACGGCACGCACCAGATCACGATCTTCCGGTGTGACGAACGTGTATGCCCGACCCTGTCGCTCGGAGCGACCGGTTCGACCGATCCGATGGGTGTAGGCCTCGGGGGTCGTCGGCATGTCGAAGTTGACGACGTGGGAGACCGCTTCGACGTCGATGCCGCGGGCGGCAATATCCGTTGCCACGAGGATGTTAAACGTTCGTTTGCGGAAGCCGTCCATCGCACGCTCTCGCGCGTTCTGCGACATGTTTCCCTGAAGAGCGACCGCGTTGTGACCCAGCCCCTCCAGTTGTCGGGCGAGCTTCTTCGCACGGTGCTTGGTCCGGGTGAAGACGATGGCGGATGTGAACCCCTTCTCCTCGAGGACGAACTCGAGCAGTTCGAACTTACGTGTCCCATCGATTGGGAACAACGCATGCTCGATGGTTTCGATCGGTTGGGTGTGGTTCAACTCGACCACGTGCGGATCCCGCAGGATCCGATCCGCCAGACGACGGATCTCTTTGGGCATCGTCGCGGAGAACAGAAGGTTCTGGCGTCGATCGGGAAGCGCGCCGATGATCCGGCGGATGTCGGGCAGGAAGCCCATGTCGAACATATGGTCCGCCTCATCGAGGACGAGGGTCGCGACCTGATCCAGATGGACCTTCCCCTGACGCCACAGGTCCAGTAGGCGACCGGGGCAGGCCACGATGATCTCGGGCCGTTGGCGTAGCGACGCAAGCTGTTTGGCGGCGGAGACCCCACCGAAGAGCGTCGCGACGTTGATATCGGTGTAACGCGCAAGGAGACGGATCTCCTCGCTGATCTGGTTGGCAAGCTCCCGGGTGGGGGCCACGACAAGCGCCCGGGGGCCCTTGTACTTTCCTCGAGAGTCGAGGATCTGTTCGAGAACCGGAAGCGCAAAGGCTGCGGTCTTACCGGTTCCCGTCTGGGCAAGACCCAGGATGTCGCGGCCGTCGATGGCTGCGGGGATGGTGCGCTCTTGAATCGGGCGCGGTTCCTGGAAGCCGGCGGCATCGATGCCACGCCGAAGCGCGGTACCCAATTTGAAGCCGGCGAACCCTATGCTGGGTTCTTGTTGAGACTCGGACATGAAAAATTACCTATCGGCGATAGACGAGGACCCACGACGGGACATCACGGCTTCGCCGCTTGCCTACCCAAACAACAGAATCAGGGAGGTGGATTTCTTGGCGGCGCGATCCTGACAGCAGATCCTGTTGTGCGCCGCTGGCCGGATGGTTCCGGCATATAGGTGTGTCACAGGGAACATAACACCCGTTTAGGGGATTTGCCACCGCGACGTCCGGATAGGGCGATTCCTGTATAGTTCGGCCATCACCCCTGGAGGACGCACGATGGACAACGAAGCGCCTGCCGAACAAGAGAAATGTGCCGAGTGCGGGACCTGGCTTTCGGAAGGACAGGACCGTCAGACGACCGAGGACGCCGTCTTCTGTCGCCCGTGCTTCGAGCGACTGACCCACGAGGTCGGTCAGGCCATTGAGGCCCAGGGCCAGGACATCAACTACCCGATGGCCTTTGTCGGGGGGCTGACCGGTGCGACGCTGGGTGCCGTCGTCTGGTGGGGATTCACCGTCATCACCAACATCGCGTTTGGCCTGGTGGCCGTCGTAATCGGCTTTGCTGTGGGTAAGGGCGTCGTGTTGCTCTCCGGCGGCAAACGTCATCGGAACCTTCAGATCATGTCGGTGGCGATTTCAATCCTCGGGTTCGCGTACGGGACTTATCTGGTGAATCGGTCGTTTATCACCGACGCGATGGCGGCGGACGGTCAAGAGGTACTCTTGCCACTCCTGCCCGGCGGGGATCTGCTCTTCAACGTGATCTCGATGGGGTTCCGACCGTTCGATCTGGTTTTCCTCGGGATCTGCGTCTATCAGGCCTGGAAGATGCCGGCGCCGGTTGAATTGGCTTGAGCAACGACATCTCAGCCGAGGAGCACGAGCGCAGGATTCGCAATCTGCAATCGGTGTTCCGTCATCACGCGACGCCCGTCGAGGAACGTCCGGCTCCCGTCGACAAGCCCCGAAAGCCCTCCGTGTGGAAGAAGCGGCTTGCGGCACTGGGACCGATCGGCGTGGTTCTCCTGTTCGTGCTCGGCAAGCTGAAGTTTCTGGTGCCCCTGCTGAAGTTCACGAAGTTCAGCACGTTGATCACGATGTTCGTTTCGGTCTGGGCTTACGCGTTGTTCTTCGGTTGGCCCTTCGCGGTGGGGTTCGTCCTGCTGATCTTCGTTCACGAGTTGGGTCACGGCCTGGTGATGCAGCAACAGGGGCTTCACGCGGGAGCACCGGTCTTTATCCCGTTCGTCGGTGCCGTGATCGCGATGCGGAGTCTGCCGAAGGATGCCTACGTCGAGGCGCTGGTCGGGATCGGGGGGCCCATCCTGGGGAGTGTCGGTGCGTTCGTCTGCCTCGTCGTGGGTTGGGTGACTCAGGAGCCGTTCTGGTACGCACTGGCCAACGTCGGCTTTCTGATCAACATGTTCAACATGATTCCGATCAGTCCTCTCGACGGTGGACGGATCGTCGGCGTGATCAGTCGATGGATCTGGCTGGTCGGCTACGCAATCGGGATCGCGTTTTTCCTGTTCACGTTCTCGCCGATCCTCGGACTGATTCTGTTCGTCGGCCTGTTCAGTCTCGGCAGCACGATTCGCGGACCGCGTGAGGATTACTTCAACGTCGAACCTGCGAAACGGTGGACCATCGGGGTAGCCTACTTCACGCTGCTGGGGTTGTTGGCTCTGGGCATGTGGGCGACCACCGATCCGCTCAAATCAATTGGCTGACCGTCGGCTCTTTCGCAAACAGCACTTCTTATACTTGACGCCGCTTCCGCAGGGGCAGGGTGAGTTGCGGCCGAACGTGGGACGTCCCCGTTTGATCTCGTTTCGCATCGCGGCGGCCCGCGTTCGTAGATCCTGTCGAAATACCTCCGCCAGCATCGCGTACAACTCGGGGTGCTTGCGCTCCATGATCCCCGGCCGCTCGAAGAAGTACTCGGTCGTGACGGCGAAGAACTCGGCCTCGTTGGTCAGGGCGTAGGAGTTGATGTCCGAGTCGCCCTCGCGAATCTCCAACATCTTCCGTCGCACCAGATCCACCCAGGGACCGATCGCCTGTTTATCGATTCCGGCCGGCAGGCCGTCGATGACGCCGTCCGACTTGTCCACGAGATGGGCGAACTCGTGAAGGCCGACATTTCGCTTGTCGCCCGCGTTGCGGAAGCCCTGGATCAGATCGGGTTTTGAGAGGATCATTGTCCGGTTGAGATAACCCGTGCCGACCATCCCCAGCGTCGTGCTGGCGCTACCGGGACCGAAATCGAAGTTTTCGTCGAAGCGACCGGGGTAGACCAGCACCTCGGAGATCTGATCCCACTCCCACTCCGGAAATCCGAAGATCGGGATGACCGCGCTGGCGGCAACCAACACCTCAGTCGTGGTGTCGATCTGGGTCTTGATGCCCGTGATCCGCGTCTCCCCGATGAACACCTGAAGGTCTCGACGAAAGCGCACCCGTTCGTCTTCATTGAGGATTCGGTAAAAGACGACTTCCTGCTGCAGGACCGCTTCCCACTCGGCGGGAAACGGCTGGGCCAGAATCGCCTTCCGTCGGCGAGACTTGCGGGTCGCCCAGACGACGATGATTGCGACGACAAATGCCGCTGCGACGCCGAGCCCTAACACGGGCCCATCAGTCGGGGCAGACAGGGGATCGCCCCGGCGGGGCGAGGGGCGCCGTCGGTCGGGTCCATCGCGGTCATCTGTGCCGCACGCCAGTCCAGTCCGATGTATTGCCCCCAGAACTCCGGCATCGCCAGGCCGCGATAGACGAAGCCGCCGATCTGCGATCCGAATGCGACGGTCGTGTGGTTATGGTCATACTCGGCCGTCGGCGCGGTGTACTGCGGGTCCGGTGTCGGGTCGACAGTCGCCGCACCGGTCAGCGAGTCCCAGAGGAAGCTGCCTTCCTTCGTGTCCCAACCGTAGTTGCGTCCCAACTGCAGACGATCGATCTGCTCGATGGTGAGGTCGCCGTTGACACCGGTGTAGAGGTCGCCGGTCAAACGGTCCGTCGTGATGCGCCACGGATTGCGAAGACCCCACGCGTAGATCTCGGGGGCGTTGCCACCTGCGCCGTCGGCGAAAGGGTTATCGGTCGGGATTCCGTAGGCCGCACCACCGGGTTGCTGGTCCACGTCGATGCGAAGGATGGCGCCGTAGGGGTTGGTCGTCTGCTGGGCCGTCGTGTTGTACTGCGTTGGCGTGCCGAGGCGCGTGTCGCCGCCATCTCCCGACGAGATGTAGAGGTAGCCATCGTGACCAAACGTCAGGTCGCCCAGATTATGAACCCGGTGCGGCTGATGGACTCGAAGGAGTTCACGCTTGCTGGAGAGATCGACGACGTTGGGATCCACCGAATCAACCCGATACTCGTAGATCACGTTGTCGAACGCCGAAGCGGCATCGTCCTGGGGAGAGTCGTAGTCCGGGCTCCCCGAGGTCGCCTCGCCTGTGATCGCGTACAGCAACCCGTTGTTGGCGTAGTCGGGGTGGAACGCGATCGAGGACATCGCTCGATCCGTCGGCGTGGCCGGGTCGTTGAGGAACGGCGTCGGCAGGACGCTGCCGCTCACCAGGATACGAACGACGCCGTCGGGTGAGACCAGGAAGAGTCGACCGCTGCCGTCGCCTGCGTTCGTGACATCGATCAGGACGTTGGGCGAGATCGTCGTGACCAGTTCCAGTCGCATCCCCACCGACCCCGCTGGGATGTCCGGAAGCAGATCGTTCCCCTGGCCGACGGCAAGAACCGATGACATCGATGCTGCGGCGCCGACGGCACAGAGGGCGATCAGCAGGATCCGGGCTCGATGCATGGAGGGTTCCCCGGGCTCAGTTGCCCGGCTCGACTCCGGGCAGTTCCTTCTCGTCGTAATAGTCCACCTTGTGCAGGGGCATGACCACGCTCGACAACACGTTGAGAAGGTGACCGCTGATTCGCTTGTAGTAGCGGGTTCCGAGGATCAGGGCGGTCGTCTGTCCGGAGGAGTGTCCGGCCTGCGCGATCCGACTGAGCATGCCGTCGGCCCGTTTGGCAACATCCTTGCCGTGCTGGATCAGCGTCATGGCCCGCTCACGATCCGAGCTGGCGAAGACCTCCGCCGTCGCCTTGAAGCTTGCCTCCACCTCGGTACGTGTCTCCTGGAGTTCGCTCAGGAGTCCGTTCTCCGGCATCTCACCACTGTAGACATCGGGGACTTCGGCCAGGTTCTTGGCGTAGTCGCCGAGTCGCTCGACATCCTTGACCTGGCTCATCAACAACAGGCAGTAGGGGAGATGCTGGGAGTTGCCCACTGAAAGGTGCGCCACGACTCGCTTACGGATATGACGCTCGAGCTTGTTGACGCGAATGTCCTGACGATAGATGGCGGTCCGCGCCTCGGGCGACGTCTCTTCTCTGAAGTAAATACGGCCGGCAGAGATGTTCATGTCGCAGGTGATCTGCAACATCTCGGCGAACTCGTCGCCCATCTTTGCCAGTGGGTTTCCGGGACGGAAGATACTCAGAAGTTCCTGGAGCATGATGCCTCCTCTACCGGAACAGGAACGCGAAGATCGCAGGTAAGATATAGAACAACATGATGACATAGAAGATCGGCCACTTTTTCGAGCGGACCGCGGATTCCGCCAGCATGGTCGAAAACCGGACCGGGATCGCGCGGATCCGTGGGAACGGTAGCACCAGGAACGTGCCCGACAGATTGAAGCCAAGATGGACCAACGCGATGATGATTCCGGCCTCGGCGTTCTCGCCCGAGACCGCCATCGATGCCAGGAGCGCGGTGACGGTCGTGCCGATGTTGGCACCCACGGTAATGGGAAACGCCTGACGAGCCGTGATCACGCCGGCACCGGCCAGCGGTACCAGCAGGGATGTGGTGATCGAGCTGGACTGAACCATGACCGTCACGATGATTCCGACGATCACGGACAGGACGATACTGCTCCCCAGAACGCGGTTCAGCGAGACCTCGACCCGGGTCTGCAGGACCGCACGCAGGGTTCTTACCAGCAGCCACAGCGACACGAAGATCAGCACCGCGCTGACGAGGATAATGATAATTCCCTGAATCTGCTCCGCATCCGAGAGTGCGGCGGCGCCATCCTTGATCGGTGCGACCAGCTTCTTCAGGAGGCTCTTCAGCGGACTCTCGTACTTGACGCCGCTGATATCCCCGAGAAGATCCGCAAGACCGGTCGCCGATCGGCGCAGGAATCCAGTCATGAGCTCCAGCGGCAACAGGGTGACCACGATCATGTAGTTGAAGAAGTCATGACAGGTCGCGACGGAGAATGCCCTGCGGAACTCCTCCGGACGCCCCATGTGGGCCATCGAGACGATCGTGTTGGTGACGGTCGTTCCGATGTTGGCACCCATGATCATCGGGACGGCGTTGGCGATGGGTAACGGGTTATCGGGTGCGGCCACGAGGCCGACGATCATCGCCGTGGTCACCGAGGAACTCTGGACGAGGGTCGTCGCGAGGATACCGACCATCAGGGCGATGAACGGATTGGACGTCGCCGCGAAGAACGAGTCGAGGACGTCGTGGCCCAGCATCTTGAAGCCGCCGCCGAGACACTTGACGCCGACCAGGAAGACCAGCAGTAGCCCCATGACCGTGACGACACGCGAGAGCGTCGCGAGCGGTGAACTCGACGCGGGCGCAGGTGGGTGGCTTGCGATCTTTGTCACGACGTCTCAGTTACCGATATCGCGTGCAGCCTAGCCTAAACAGCCATGCCGGGAAAGAGAAACTGTCGCCTGAAATGATCTTTTTTGGGGTTCCGTTGGGGCTACGGTCCGTAGGACCCGCGGAGGACGATAATCGCTCCGAAAAGAGCCGGTTCGAAGATGAACTCCCGGTTCCGCCGTGGCAGCAATCGACCCAAAACACTCAGCCATCGTTGCCAGCCCTCACGCATGGGTTTGGCGCCAAAGCGATGAAGCTCGTCCCGGATCTCCCGCCCGGGCCGCGGGCCATGAAGTAGCGTGCCCAGGACCAGGAACTGCAGGTTGGAGAGACGCGGAGCGGGGCTCATATCGAAACTCTCACCATAATGTAACGTACAATTAGGTCACTAGTCGTTACTCATGAGCGCGTACGCCAACCGGTTTGCTCCGGCAAGGAGGCCGTCATGCCCCGTGGTTTCAAGATTCCCGTGATCATCGTCAGTGTCCTTCTCGGGCTCTGGTTTCTGTTGGCGGGCGCGCAAAAATTCATGGCCCGTGCGGCCTTCGAGACGATGTTCAGCGATCTGGGGCTGCCGTTGGCGATGGTGCCGTTGATCGGCATTCTGGAGGTCATCGGCGCGATCCTCGTTTTCATTCCGCGGACGGCACTCTTCGGCGCAGGTCTGATCTTCGTCGTCATGTTGGGGGCCGTCGCGAGCCATCTGATCAGCGGTTCCGGGTCTCCCGTGCCTGCACTGATCGCGTTATTGATGGCGGGCTTTGTCGGAAGTCTGAGGTTTCGCGCGCTGCGATACAATTAGGCAACCGCCAAGAATGGGGTGCCGAGAGTGAGTGAGCGTTATCCAAGTGACGTGGCCTTCACGTCGACGGTCAAGTCGATCCAGGAGCGCAAGGGCTCACGACAGAGCTACGCGCGAATGGAAGAGAACGCCGGTTGGCAGACGACGATCACGCCGGATCTTGCGGAGTTCCTGGCAGTCCGGGATTCGATCTATCTGGCGACGGCCAACGCCGAGGGACAACCCTACATCCAGCATCGCGGTGGCAAGGTCGGGTTCGTCAAGGTCCTGGACGAGAAGACTCTGGGGCTGGCCGACTTCATCGGCAACCGTCAATACATAAGCCAGGGCAACCTGATCGAGAACCCGAAGGCCTGCATCTTTGCGATGGACTATCCCAATCGTCGTCGCATCAAGATCTGGGGTACGGCGCGGATCGTCGAGGGTGACGATCAGTTACTGGAACGGTTGACCGACCAGGACTACAAGGGCCGTCCCGAGCAGGCGATCTGCTTCGATATCGTCGCGTGGGACATCAACTGCCCGCAGCACATCACGCCCCGATTTACCGAGGCGGAAGTGACGGAGTTGGTTGCACCGCTTCACGCACGCATCGCGGAACTGGAGGCTCAACTCACTCGAATCAGAAACGATAGGACGTAAAGAACCAGAGTTTGTCGGCATCCGTCAGCGGGCTGGCGTTGTCGGCGCTGAACAGCGCGAACTTGACCGCAAACACCTGTCCCCACGACGACTTGTAGGAAACGACGCCGTCGATCTCGGATCCATGGTCGGGTCCCGCAGATTCCGCCGAGAAGTCATGGAAGATCAGCTTGGTCGTCAGCGCGTCAAGCGTATAGCCGACAGACAGGTAAAGGTCTTCCAGTCCGTTGCCGGGCGTTCCAAGAAACTTGTCGGCCCAGCCGTTGAACGCATGCAGGGTCGCAAGCGGCGTCGTGAAGGCACCATCGACCGCATTGCCCTCTAGAACCTCCTGGCCAATCGCGATCGACCAGTTTTCACGTTTGGCACCGATCATCAGGTGTCGATAACCGGCATCGACCGACGCGGGGTTATCGCCGGACTCCTGTTGCTGGGCTAGCTCGACGCGGAAGGGCAGCTTCCATTCTCCGGTCCTGATGGCCCCATCCCAGCTAGCCCCGAACGTCGAGGTCGACTGGCCGGCGCTTGCCATGTCGTCGAAGTCCACGTCAAACCAGTAGGGGGAGACCGTGCCCCAGTCGTCGGTGTCGATCTTCACCTGCAGGAGATGGCTTCCCATCCCGCGTCCGGCACCCGTGATCGCGTTGGCTCGATCGAGATAGACGTAGGTGAGGTCCGTCCGCGGTATCGAGGACTGATCGATCCGAACCCCGTCATAGGACTGGTGATTCATGCGCCAGCCGACAGGGCCGATGAATCGTTGGTTGCCGAGGCCGAACTCCTGACGGCCGACGGTCACGGTCGTATCATGCAAGCCGTGATAGGAGAGGCTGGCCTGCTGGACTTCCGTCACCTCCGGATCGACGATCTTCGGGCGGCCAACGACGCCGTTGCTCAGGCTGCCGGCGCCACCGTTGTCATGTTTCAACCGCGCACCCAGATCGGTGACATCCTCGAATTCGACCTTGACCGAGAACCAACGAAACTGACCGGAGTTGTAGCGGGCGGCGGTTCTCAGTTTCGATGCGAAAGCATCCATCGGCGCCGCGTCATCCGAGACGTCCTCGAGCCGCCAGGTCAGACCGATCGAGAACGATCCGTCCTTCAGGGCCTCCGCCAGATTCTTGTGGTTCTTCGTCTCGCTGTCCTCGGCGGCGACGGGTACCAGACAACAGAACATCAGCGTAATCAGAGCAGTTAGTTTGACGCACTTCATCGGACGGGCTCCTGAAAGGTCGAAAGGGTCTGTACTTCTACGTGACATTGAGGGAATCCGATGATCTATTGCTCTGTTATTGCTGTGCGCCCTCGGGCCACTGGACGAACTGGCCCGTCTGGAAGATCAGGTCCGCGTTGAAACTGACAGTCGCCCCGAGGGGTGCGCCGTCGTCGCGGATCCCATCCTTGCCGTAGGAGCGGATCTCGTAGCCGGTGGGATCCGACACGAACTCGATCGGGTGGGTCCAACCGTCGGTGTACGGTAGCGTCGGTTCCGGAATCTGACGTCGCAATTGCTCCAGGTCACGTGCGGTCGGGAATTGCTTGTGGTCGAGTGCGTACACATCGACGGCGTTGGCAATCGTCCGCATGTCGGCCAACGTTCGTTTCTGCTTGCCCCGATCGATCGCATTGAGCAGGTTCGGAATGGCGATTGCCGAGATGATCGAGCAGAAGAAGAACAGCACGATCGCGCCGCCACAGCCGATGAGAATCACCGGCCACTTCGACTTATTGGCGGGTCGGGTGACGTGACTACACTTGGGGCAGGGTCGTTCGTCGGTCTCGATCTGGGCGCTACAGTTGGAGCAGTACATCGTTAGTCTCCCCGAACTAGTGGGGAGAATAACATGTCGGGCTCTATGGCTCTATTCGGTGTCGATCAGCAGAATCCCGTCCCGAACGTCGTAGGTCATGCGACACGTGGGCAAAACCGCATCGAGGGCCTGTGGCAGGGTGAGGTCGCCGAAGGTCCCTCCCAGGATCGTCGTTTCCGACGCATCTGCAACGGCCTCGCTTGCAAACACCAGCTGCCATCCACGCTCGCGAGCGACCCACTCCAGGAACTTATGCGCGTTTTCACCGTCGAAGTCCGGCATGGGCGTGACATCGATCAGCCACGACCACGAACCTCCGTGGATCGAGAGTGGGGTCCACATCGCCGACCCATCTGCACCGATCAGCAGCTCGTCTCCGGCACTCACCTCGTGGGACTGCCCGTCGTGACGGACGACCACGCTGCCCTCGCGGAGGCGGACTCGCGTGGATTCATCGTCGAGTCGCACCTCATACTGGGTGCCCGTCTCGTGGATCGACCCTAGCGGCGTGCGGATCTCCAACTTGCTGCCCTCGTTGCTGTACGAACCCGAGTCCACGTAGAGCGCACCACGCTCCAACACGAGAGTGCGCTCGTCAAGAAGACGAACGGTCGAGGAATAATCGACGCGGACCGAGTGGCCGGAGGCGAACCGAAGTGCAAGGCGGCCGTTTTTTCCTGTCGACAACACCCCACCGGCCGCGAGCGCGGAGTTGGGTTCAGCCGACGTCGAACCAACTCGCTCCTCGACCCACGCGACGCGATCGTCGCCGGGCAGAGTCCCCGTGCCGAAGTCGACCAACCACACGGTTGCGATCACGGCGATCGATGCAGCCGTGGCCAGCATACCGACGGCGACGCGAAAACGACGCTGCTTGCGACGCCCAACCACGATGTCCCAGCGTTCACGGCCTGCGGCGCGCACGCGATCCGCTCGATCCTGTGGCACCGGCGGGCGCTTGCCTGCGACACGCAGCAGGGTGGCGACGTCGTCGCGTTCGGTTCGATGGTCTTGATGATCTTTCGTCATGACGACGACTCCAGTGGGCGCGACTGAGCGCCCCTCATGGTGGGAGACTGGGTAAGCGAGGCGAAACAATCGCGGAACGCCCCACGGGCGCGGGTCAACAATGACTCGGCCGCCTTCGGGCTCAGATCCAATCGGGCTGCAATCTCCTTGACCGGAAGGTCTTCCAGATACTTCCACTCGAGGATGTTGCCGTACTGGGGTGGCAGTTGATCGAGAGCCACCTGTACGAGCCGACCGATCTCTTCTCGGTTGGCTGCGGCCTCCGGCTGCTCCAGAAGACTCGCCGAACTCTCCAGGGCGGCGCGAATCTCCGGCGTCTCCTCGACAAGATTGAGGTGTTTCAGGTCTAGACGATTCCGACGCACGTAGGCCGATATTTCGTGACGACAGAACGTACACAGCCAGGTGAAGAGTGCCGCCTCGCCACGAAACGTCGCCAACTTCGTGATCGCCTTGCAGATGGTGGCCTGGGCCACCTCCTCCGCGGCGTCCTCGTTGTGGTCGAGCCGGGTCATCGCAAAGCGGTACAGAGCCGGGAAATAGTCGTCGAAGAACTGATCGAACGAGCCGTCCTTGCCCGCGAGCATTCGGCGTACAAGATGACGATCGTCACGACTCATTCGGACTCCCGTTGTCCGGCAGGGGGACTACGGCGGTTAGAGGGACTGAGCGGGCGAGATCCTTCGCAGTATCGAGACTAACGGGCCATCAGAATCGCCAGAGGACGCTGAAAGAGGCGGTCCGACCCAGCCAGAAATCGAACAATCGGTTAATTTCTGCCGTGCCGTCCGGATTCTCGACGATCAACAGTTCGTCGATGCAGCAGGCATTCTTGCGGTCCGCGAGATTGACGACCTCGAGCGTGAACCACAGACGACTGTCCCCGAGAGCGAACCCGCGACGGGCCTTGAGATCGTAGCGAACGTAGCGTGGAAAACGGTCGGAATTCCGTTCGCCCAGCTCGACTTCGAACGGATCCTCGCCGGGGTCACCCATCGTGGCCACAGCGGTCCCTGGTGTCGTCGGCCAGCCCGTGTGGGCCGACCCGACGAGCGAGAGCGACCAGCGGTCCGCGCGACGATAGCCGACCAGAAACTTGGCTGCATGTGGCTGATCCCAACTCCGCGGGATCCAGCGTCCACTTTCCCGGTCCTCGGCCTCCGAGTAGGCGTAACTGACCCACCAGTAGAAGGGTCGGGTCGTCTCGCCTCGCAGGAGTAGTTCGATGCCACGCAAGCGGGCGCGATCCGGTGAGATCTCGACGCGATCCTCGATGATCTCCGGGAAGAGTTCGATCGGCTCCAGGAGATTCTCGTACCGAGACCGAAGCCTCGTCAGCTTTCGAAAATAGCCATCGACGCGGAATCGAAGGCCCGCCGGCAGCGTGTGCTGGTAGGAGAGTTCGACCTGCTGTGCAATTTCCGCCGCCGAGAACTCCGTCTCGCCATCCGGGACCTGAAGTTCGTGAATACGCTGTGACTGATGGAAACGACCGGCGGCCAGGCGAAACTCCGATCGCCCGTTGGGTCGGTACACGGCGTTGACGCGTGGGCTGAACTGATTGTCCTGCGTGTAGTCCTGCCGATCCCAGCGAACACCGATTTCCGTGGTCAGCTTCTCGGTCGCTCTCATTCGATGGGCCAGATACGCGCTCATCGACAGGCCGTTCGGATCCAGCTCCGCAAAGGCCGACTCGGATGGATCTTCGACCACGTCACGACTGTAGCTGTAGTGCGCCGTGAGAGAGCGCACATCCAGGCCCATCTTCAGGCCGTGGGACGGGGAGACCTGCCAGACCGCATCGTTCTTGAAGCCCACGAAATCGACGGTCCTCTGATCGTCGACGTTGACCTCGCCATCCTCGGAACCGAGTCCGTCACGCTTCCGATCAATTCGGCCCAGAGAGAGAACACTCTCCGAACTCCAGTCCTCGGACCAGGCGCTGCGGAGACGAACCCAGCTGTACGTATTGCGAGTGAGTGCGTCGACCTGTTCGTTGACGTCTTCGCCCGTCTCAAGAAACTTAAGCCGATCGTAGGAACCCAGAAAATGCGCCGACAGGCGGTGTTTCTTGCGAAGCGAGAACGCCACCTTCGCGTAGAGGTCGCTGAAACGCGGGTCCAGATTCTCGCCGCCACCCAGCTCCGTGGTGTCCGCGACCGCCTCCGGGTACCAGGTGCGCGCCGAGATGAGCCACGATCCCTTGCCGCCGTTTATCGGCGATTGGTACGAGATTCGACTGTTGAGGGTTCCGAGCTCGACGTCTCCACGAAACTCGCCATGGGATGCCGAGGTGGAGATGTCTACGAAGCCGCCGTGACGATCGCCGAGATCCGCAGTGTAGCCGCCACCCAGAAAATCGATGCGCTCGACGACGTTGCTGTCGATCAGGCTGAACGGACTCTGAAAGTCTCGAAGGTGGAACGGGTCGTAGAGTTCGAGGCCGTCGAGAACGAGCGAGGTGTCGCGCGCAAGGCTTCCGCGAACGTTGAATGAGGCGGAGCTATTGGCCGCGGTGACGCCGGGGAGTAACTCGATGACCCGTGTCGGGTCGCCGCCAAGCGTCGGCGCCAACACCACCTCATCGTCCGAAATTGTTCGATTCGCGGAGAGTTCCTCACTGACGACCGTGTGACGACTAGGAGTCACCACCACCTCGGTAAGAAACGCAGACCGGGACGACATCCGAATCGCGACGGCGATCTCCTTGCCGGTCTTGATTCGTACCTGACGAAGAGTCGACGTGGTGTAGCCTTCGGCCTCGACGACGACGTCATATCGTCCTGCCTCGATACCCAGGATCGTGAACGACCCGTCATCGGCGGATAGGACCCGGATCTGGGATGTCGGCAGGATAATCTGCGCTTCGGCGATCGGTTTGTCGTCGATGCGAGAGTGGATTCGACCGCTCAGCGTGCCGGTGTTCTGGGTTGCAGCGACGATCAGTAACCCCCCGTTGGGGCCCTCGCGCACCGCCAGTCCCAGAGACGTCAACATCTGCCGCAACGCCTCTTGCGGATCGTCCGTGTCGGGCTCGGTGGTCACTAACAGACTCGTGTCGACGACCGCAGAGCTGTAGAGCAATGTCCAGCCGTTCGACTGGAATTCCTGCAGGACATCCACGAGACGTCTACCGAAGTAGCGGTGGTCTCCCTCGGACGTCGCCGCCAGGGTCATGCAGCCAACAAGACACCAGCCGACGAGCATTAGACTCCGCAGAGTCGGCGATTTGGGTCGGTTCATCTTCCCTCTATGCTGACGGGATCTCTCGTCCCAATCAAGGATCCTTGAGGTGAGACGCGGGTACAACAGGAAATCCTTCGCAATGAGGAGGATTCTCTGAGGAATGGGCCTCTAACGGGGCAACGGCTCAGAGAAGACGACGATCGAAACTGACACTCTTGATCAAGGCGAAGACCGACATGCCCACGTCAAGTTCCAGGTCCTCTACCGCCGATCGCGTCAGTCGGGCTCGGATCCGGCCCCCGGAGAGTTGCAGAAACACTTCCGCGAAGGCCGTGTCGCTTTCTGGCACGATCTCGGCGACGGTCGCCGACAGGACGTTTCGGATACTCAAGCCCTCGGGGCGTCGAGTCGCGACCGCAACATCCCGCGCCCGGATGCGAAGACGAACATGTTGACCCGGCTCGAGCCTCTCGACTGCAGGCATCACCAGGCTCGCACCGTTCAGATCGAGTCGGGTCAGCACCAGTCTCTTGTCGAATCCCGTGACCCGCGCCTCCACGACGGATCCGGCCTCGAAGCGCCCCGTGATCGCCTGTAGATCGATCCTCTCGACGATCTCCGCCGTCGGGCCCGCCGCGTGAACGCGCCCCCCGGCGACGACGACCACCTGGCTTGCAAGTCGTACGACCTCGTCGATTGAGTGGCTGACGACGATGGTCGCGATCCCGAATCGTCGCGGAATCTCTTCGAGGTACGAGAGAAGCTCGACCTTGTGCTCCTGGTCGAGGGCCGTGAGTGGCTCGTCCAGCAACAGTAGGTTCGGGCAAGTGAGGAGCGTGCGCGCCAGGGCGACGCGCTGTTTCTCGCCACCGGAGAGTCCGGTCACGCTCCGATCCATCAACTTGGAGAGGTCCAGCGCATCGATGACATCGTCCGCGGCGATGGGTCGGGTCGTTGACCGATGCCGCCGCGCCGCGTACTTCAGATTGCCCGCGACACTCAGATGCGCGAACAGGCGGGCATCCTGAAACAACAGCCCCACCGGACGTTTCCAGGGTGGCGTGTTGGCGCCGTGATCATGATCGAACCAGACCTGATCGCCGAATTGAATTCGGCCCCCGGCAGGGGTCTCGAAACCCGCAAGAACACGCAGCAGCGTGGTCTTGCCACTACCGCTGGGCCCGAATAGGCAGGTGACGCCGTCCATCGTCCACCGCTCGTCGACATCCAGGTCGAAACCCGGGAAGGTCGCTCGGCAGGCAAGCTGCAGTAGCTCAGCGGACATGGATCGGGAACCTTCTGTGGAGGGAGTAGACGAGAAGCAAGACCACGAACGAGAAAACGATCAATCCGGCTGACAGCAAATGCGCCTGGTCGTAGTTCAGCGTCTCCACATGTTCGTAGATCGCGATGGACAGCACCCGAGTTCGGCCGGGAATATTGCCGCCCACCATCAGGACCACGCCGAACTCGCCGAGGGTGTGGGCAAACGTCAGGACGGTGGCCGTCAGGAACCCTCGGACCGAGAGGGGGAGAACGACGGTGACGAATGCATCGATGGGTGACGCTCGAAGGCTGGCTGCCGCCTCCAGGGGTTCTCGGCCCACGGTCTCGAAGGCGCTCTGAAGCGGCTGCACGGTAAACGGGAGCGAGTAGAAGACCGACGCGACGACGAGCCCCGCAAAAGAAAACGTCAGTGCATCACCGGTGATCGAGACCCAGAGACGGCCGATCGGCGACGTTGGGTTCAGCAGAACCAACAGATAGAACCCCAGCACCGTCGGTGGGAGTACCAGCGGTAGTGCCGTGATCGCCTCGATGGCCGGACGCACGCGATTGCGCGTGGTTGCCAACCACCACGCCAGCGGGGTGCCGAACACCAGCAGGATCAGCGTTGTCACAAGCGCGAGCAACAGGGTCAGACCGATGGGACCGAGCTCCGGCATCGTCATCGTGGCCCGTAGCCCATCGATTCGATGAGGGCTCGAGCGTCGTCGCTCTTCAGGTATTCGAGGAACGCCAGGGCTGCGGCGTTGCTCGAGCCGTGGCTCAGCAGGACGGCATCCTGTCGAATCGGTCTATACAGATGATGGGGGACCTGCCAGTGGCTTCCGATCGACCGACCGGTCTCATCCAGCGTCTGGGACCGTGCGACCAGCCCCAGCTCTGCGTTGCTCGTCGCGATCAGACTGAGGGTCTGGCCGACGTTCTGGCCCATGACGATCTTGCCCTTCAGTCGTTCGGTGAGCCCCAGGGCCGTCAGCGAATCTCTGGCGGCCGACCCGTAAGGTGCCAGCGCTGGATTCGCGATCGCCAGTGCGCGAAAATCTCCGATTCGCAGGATCTCGGCGCCGTCGTCGTGAATACGATCGGGGTCCGGGCTCCACAACACGAGTTGCCCAACGGCGTAGGTGAAGCGCGATCCGTCGACGGCGTGGTTGCGATCCACCAGCGATGTAGGTCGGTGCTGATCCGCCGCAAGAAACAGGTCGAACGGTGCTCCATTCAGGATCTGCGCGTAGAGCGTCCCGGTCGATCCGGTCGTGACTCGAATCCGATGTGCGCCGTTCTGTTCAAACGACGCGTGTAGGCGCTTCATCGGTTTTGAGAAATTGGTCGCGACGGCGATCAGGGCTTCTTCCGCTTGAACCGGTGCCGCAGTTCCCGACACGAGGAGGAGGCAGAGGGTCAGGAGTACTGACTTGCGGACGCTCATCGGGAGTCCATCTCCCGAACGACCGAACGAAATTTTCCTCGTGACGTCCGCGGAATTTCCGTGACTGTTTCTACCTCGATACGGACCTCCGCACCGAGACGGTCAGCCAGTGCTTCCTTGACGGAGCGTTCGGACGACTCGTCATAGGCAGGACTCGGAACAACCCGAACGACGACGTGATCGGTCGCCTTCTGGGCGATCTGTACCTCGCTGAGACCGGTAAGTCCCTTGAATACCGGATCCAGACGGCCGACGGTGCGCCCATCGGGGAGGATCAGCAGGTCATCGGTCCGTCCCACGATCTGGTCCAGGACCGGTTGTGCACTTCCGCACGAGCAGCGCCTGGTCGATAACGAGAGCGTGTCGCCGACTCGATATCGGATCAAGGGCATGGCCTGATTGACAAAACCGGTCGTGATCGCCTCGCCCGTGCGTGTCCCCTGATCGTCGACCTGCGCATCGAGAAGTTCCAGGTATCCGTAGCCGATATCGAGATGAGTACCTCCGGCGTCGCACTGCCCGGCGAAGATCGTCATCTCGGCATTGCCGTACTGATCGCTGACCCGGCAACCGAAGGTCTGTTCGAAGAGTCGACGATCGGCGGCCGACAACGTCTCGGCACTGGTGAGGATTGACCGCACGGTGGGCAGTTCGAGACCGGCGTCGATCGCGAAGCGCACAAGCGATGCCAACGCCGACGGGTAAACGTGAAGTTCCTCGGGTTGGTAACGACGCAGACACTCGACGTAATCCGCCGTCGACTGAGGGCCGATGTGATAGACCGAAAACAAGAGATTGTTCTCGGTCCAGTCGCGAACCCAGTAGGGCGCATGATGTCGCGCAGCCGGCCACAACACACGACCGTTGAACGTCGCCCGGCGACAGCCGACCTCGCTTCCCGCCCGGGTTCGAAAACGGTCATAGACAGCGTAGTGGCGTTGTAACGAATCGAGGTCCGCCAGAACACGGAGCGGTGACCCGGTGGTTCCCGATGTGTCTCTGGATTCCAGCGGTCCCGGCACCGCCTCCGAGATGAACGACTCAGGAGATTGCTGGATGTCGGCCTTCTCGAGGATCGGGATCTGCAGCAGCCCCTCGGGAAGCGGCAGCGAAGAGGGGTCGATGCGATGTCGCTGGAACAGCGCCCGATAGTACGGAACATCACGACCGGCGCGAACGAGCGTCTCGCGAAGTCGTTGCAACGAGAGCTGCCGTAAGCTCTCGGCGTCAAGCGTCTCTTCCTCAAGAGCGCGGGCACGATGTTCCTCGAATCCTCGGCCGTATCGTCGTCGATGGATGCGCCAGCCGTACGCCGAACAGAGGACGTCCTTGACCGGGCGCGGCGTAATCCGAAACAGGCTGTCCAGGGATAAAGCCATGGTGACATCATAATAAGACTGCCGGGAATAGTCATGCCGGTGCCACTCGTTGTAGTCTGAGAACCCATCTCAGGAGTGACCCTCGATGACTAAGCCATCTGCCACCGACCGCGCCGTCCGCGACCGCTACGGCGCCGCCGCGAAGGAACGCGAGTCGGCCCTCTGCTGTGCCGTCTCCTACGACCCACGGCATCTGGAGGCTATCCCGCAGGAAGTGATCGATCGTGACTACGGTTGTGGAGATCCGTCACGTTTCATCCGCAAAGGGGAGACGGTTCTCGATCTTGGAAGCGGCGGCGGCAAGATCTGCTTCATCGCGTCTCAGTTGGTGGGGCCCGAGGGCGCGGTTCTGGGAGTCGACACCAACGACGAGATGCTTGCGTTGGCGCGACGGTCGACGACGGAGGTCGCCGAACGTGTTGGCCACGCAAACGTAACCTTTCTGCGTGGGCAGATTGAAGATCTTGCGCTGGATCATGACAAACTCGATACATGGCTAGCACGACACCCGATCCAGTCAGCAAGCGATCTCCCGCGATTCGAGGAAGAGAAGGATCGTCTGCGTCGTGGCGAGCCGATGGTGAAGGACCACAGTGTCGATATCGTCGTTTCCAACTGCGTTCTGAATCTCGTCCATCAGGCGCTCAAACCACAGTTGATCGAAGGGATATTTCGGGTCGTCAAACCCGGCGGCCGGATCGCGATCTCGGACATCGTTAGCGACCGTATCGTCCCCGACGAGCTGCGAGCGGATCCGGAACTCTGGAGCGGATGTGTCTCCGGTGCGTTTCACGAGCCCGAGTTGATTCGCCAACTCGAACGGGTCGGGTTTCGCAGCATCGAGCTCGACCGCGCAGAGGGAGACCCGTTCGCCGTCGTGGAAGGGATCGAGTTCCGTTCCGTGACCTTTACGGCGGTCAAACCAGGAAACGAAACGTCTTCGGGCTGCTGCTGATGGCATCGGCGTTCGATGATCATCTCGTCGGCAGCGGTCTGACGATGCCGCGGCGATCTGCCGTGACGACGTTACAGTTGAACATTGGCCTGCGCTGCAACCTTGCCTGTCTCCACTGTCATGTCGAGTCCGGTCCTCTGCGGAAAGAGCAGATGGATCGTCAAGGCTGCGAACGAATCGTCGAACTTCTAGATCTCAACCCACAGATCGACCTCCTCGACATCACCGGCGGGGCGCCCGAGCTTCATCCGGAGTTCCGCTGGGTCGTGGAGGAGGCGCGACGCCGTGGTCGCCGGGTCATGGATCGTTGCAACCTCACGGTTCTCCACGAGGACGGGCACTCGGATACAGCGGAGTTCCTGGCGGCTCACGAGGTAGAGATCGTGGCGTCGCTGCCGTGCTACACCGCCGAGAATCTCGAGCGACAGCGAGGGCGTGGCGTATTCGCTGCCAGCATCGAGGCGTTACAGCAACTCAACCGGCTGGGGTATGGAACCGGTCGGCTGCCCCTCGATCTGGTCTACAACCCGGTCGGGCCGTCCTTACCCCCGTCCCAGGCCAAACTCGAGAATCGATACCGGGATGAACTCCGCGAGCATTTCGGGATCGAGTTCGACTCGCTTCTGACGATCACGAACATGCCGATCAAACGATTCGCGTACGATCTGACGCAGAGCGGCAGGCACGAGGAGTACATGTCGTTGCTGGTGCAGAGTTTCAATTCGAAGAATCTGGATGGGCTCATGTGTCGCAACATCATCAGCGTGGATCACCAGGGTCGTCTATTCGACTGCGACTTCAACCAGGCGCTCGAGATGCAGGTCCCGGGTGGCGAGCGAACGATCTACGATGTGACGGATCTCAGGGTGTTCGAGGGTCGTTCGATTCGAACCGCGGACCACTGCTTCGGTTGTACCGCCGGCGCGGGCTCGAGTTGCGGTGGAGCGCTGAGTTGAGCCTTTCCGTTCGCGGCCACTGTGCCACGATCGTCCTGGTCGCCATTGTCGCCGGGACCTTGACTGGTTTCCTCGCCCGCGAGCCGCTGCGTCAGCTCGTCGTTCGCCTGTTCGGACCGCCGCGCGTTCAGATGACCGAGTCGTTCGCGGAGCGGGGAGACGGTCCGACCCTCGACCACACGATCTGGGACGGTCTCCTCCGACAACACGTCACCGAACACGGCGGGGTCGACTACCGGAGCTGGTCGGACGATCCGACGGCGCTGGACCGTTACCTCGCTTCGCTGGCGGAGGTCGATCTTGCGGCCCTCGGTCGCAGTGAGCGGCTGGCCCTCCTGATCAACGCGTACAACGCGTTCACCATCCGACTCATTCTTGACCATGACGGCGACGGCGGATTGAAGTCGATCCGTGACATTCCCGACGCGGAACGCTGGGACGCGGTCCGTTGGGAGCTGGGCGGTCAGACCTGGAGTCTCAATCAGATCGAACACGAGCAGATTCGACCTCGATTTGCCGAGCCGAGAATCCACTTCGCGTTGGTCTGTGCGGCGTACAGCTGTCCGCCGCTACGCACCGAGGCGTACGTCGGAGTCCGGCTCGAGGAGCAGCTAGAGGATCAGACCCGCCGGGTCCACGGGGACGAACGGTGGTTCCATTTCGATGCCGAGACCGGGGTGGTTCGATTCACGGAACTCTACGATTGGTACCTCTCAGACTTCGAACAGGTCGCCGAGTCGGCTATCGCCTACATGGCGGGCTACTCGTCCCCGCTGAACGAGGCCCTGGAGGCCGGTCGCTCAATCGATCTCCGGCGGATCCCGTACGAGTGGGATCTCAACCGCAAACCCGCTACCGCGCCATAACGGGCGCGTACCGCTCGACCAGTAGGTTCGTGTAAGCCACGTCCCCGTTGTAGCGACTGAGATGGGTGGTGTCGCTATACATGTCGGGGGTGATCTCCGGCGCGTCCTCGAAGCTGTGGATCGTGACCCCGGTTTCTCGCGCGACTCGCTCGAGAACGTAGCGTAGTCGCTCTTCCGCCTCGGGCGGTCGACCGATCCAGTCGTGATTGCGTGGAAGTAGGATGATCTCGACGTGATCGGAGAACTCTTTGAAGTTGTTGACCGTCCGGATGAACCCCGCGATCAACTCCTCCTCGAAGTCGAGAACCTCGATGTCGCAGCATTGGATGCGCCAGAGACGATCGTCGCTCATGTGCTTTTCCGTCCGTAATGCTTCGTAAAGCTCACGGAATAGTCTGAGCGTGTCTTCTGATCGCTCTTCCGGGATCGTCCCGGCCCCCTGCCATTCGTAGCTCCAGTCGCTGTTCACGTAGTCCGGATAGTCTTCCTCAAATCGTGCGTTCACGATGTCAGCGATCTCCTGAACGCGGGCCTCCGCCTCCGCATCACCCTCGACACCGCTATCAGGCCGCTCGCTACCAAACCACTGGTCTCCCAGCTCCGAGGTGATCATTTCTGCGGAGATATTGTCCCGTAGGTAGCGGATGTTGGCGATTCGGATCCCACGTTCGATGTCTTGCCAGAACAGCTCCCGGATCTCTTCATCGCTGGCCAGCATCGTGATGAACGACTCGATTGAGCCCTCGGCGCCACGGTAGCGGGCCTTCGTGTTTTGCAACGGCGTGAACTCGATTAGCGCCAGCTTCAATCGCCGGTCGTTGGTGACGAACTCGTCACGAATGCGTCTCGATAGGTAGTCCTGAAAGAACGGGTTCAACCCTCCGAAACCAAAGTTGAATGACTTGACATCGACTCCGCGCTCGGCCATCTCGCGATCGAACTGACGAGCGCCGAATGCGGCCTCGGTCATCGATGAACCGAAAGAGATGACGAGATCCTGTGGTTCCTGAACGATTCGCGGTAGCGCGGCTCGAGCCTCGGTTACCCGCGACAGAATCGACGACGTCGTTGCACCGGCGAAGTACGTAAACGCGCGGACGATGCCGAGACTGATTCCCATCCCGATGACAATGGTCAGGAGCGCAAGGACGAAAGGTCGTCTAGAACTGGAAGTAGATGAAGTCATTACTCGGTTCTCCGGCCAGTAGGCAGATCGCCTGGAACAGGATCAGCAAGATCCACATAAACCACGCGTGACGCTTGAGCCACTCACCCCCGCGGATGACGCAGAGGTCCATCAGATGCATGAATAGCAGGAGGCCGACGACCAACCCGAAGATCAACCCGGCTTGTGCCCCGGCAGCGGGAAGCACGCGGAGACCATGCATGCGGGCGACGATCTCACCGGCGTCGGCGATCCCCCCGGCGCGGAACAGAACCCAACCCACAAGTACGAGATGGAACGTCACGGCCCACTTGAACAGTCGCAACCCGCGGGAACTATCCGCACCGAATGCCGCAAAGGCCCGGACCTTCGAGATTGCGTGGGTCACGACGATCAGAACACCGTGATACGCGCCCCAGACGACGAATGTCCAGGCCGCACCGTGCCAGAGCCCGCCCAGGAGCATCGTGATCATCACATTCCGGAGGCGCCGTTTGTTTCGATTCCCGCCAAGCGAGATGTAGAGGTAATCGCGAAGCCACGTCGAGAGCGAGATGTGCCAACGACGCCAGAAGTCGACCGGCGAAACGGCAAAGTAGGGTAGTCGGAAGTTCAACGGAATCTTGAACCCAAGGAGCAACGCCAGGCCGATCGCCATATCGGTGTAACCCGCGAAGTCTCCATAGATCTGACCCGCAAACGCCAGGATTCCGGTCCAGGTCTCGAGCAGGCTGGCCGGGTTGGCGGAATCGAAGATCCTCTCGGCGGGAACGGCAAGTAGGTCCGCGACGGTCTTCTTGAACACGCCGGCCGTGATCAGGAGACAGCCATGTTTGATGTTGTCCCAGGTCGGCACCGGCAACGCGTGCATCTGCGGGAGGATCTGTCGCGCTCTAAGAATCGGACCGGCGACGAGCTGCGGAAAGAACGATAGCGCTGCGAGGAACTCCACGAGTCCCTTTCTGGGCTCCATGTCTCGGCGATAGACATCGATCGTGTAACTGAGACTCTGGAATGTGTAGAACGAGATGCCCACCGGTAGGACCCAGGCGAGCGTCGGCAGACTGACCTCTGCGCCGAACAGCGCGATGAAATCCGCCACCGACGTCAGGACGAAATCGGCGTACTTGAAGAGACCGAGGATCCCGAGGTTTATCACGAGCGAAAGCGTTAACCAACGTCGTCGTGTGCGCTGATCGGAGGAGGCGCCGATCCGCTGCGCGATCAGGTAGTCCGCGACGCCGCTACCGATCAACAGGGGAATGAATCGGTAGTTCCAGGCCCCGTAGAACACGAGGCTGGCGAGGACGATCAGGAAGACGCGATGACGTCGGCTGGCGAGGACCAGTCCATAGAGCGTGACGAACAGAAGGAAAAAGTAGAAGAAAACAGGCGTATTGAAGATCAAGTCGCTGCCCCCGGGTTCGTCTCCGCCATAGTCTAGAACGGCGCGCCGCGGTGTTTGGTTGCATGGAATCTTGAACGCTTGACAGATCTCCGCGAACACGGCTACGGTGAGCGGGTCCATCGTGTAGGTGCCCCGACGCCGTCCGGCGAAGGGGATAATCGGGAAGACGGTGCGTTGTCTCTTTAATGGGACGCAATGCCGACACTGCCCCCGCAACGGTAGGCGAGGAAGGGTGATCTGACAGCCACTGCGTGTTCGTAGCGCGGGAAGGCGATCACCCGCGGGCCTGACGGTCCGTCTCGTAAGTCCGTAGACCGGCCTTCACATCTGTTCATGTCCGGTGCATTCGGGTGGAATGCGGAGGTCGAAAAATGCTACAGAACCGCTGTCTCGTTTTTCTGTTTCTATGTCTTGGTGTCGTGGCGGCAGAGCCCGACGAGGTCTACACGGAGACCGTCACCGTGACGGCGTCACGGACTCCGGTGCTCGTCGAGGAGACCGGTAGCTCGGTGACCGTGATCGATCGCGAAGAGATCGAACGACGCCAGTCCATATTCGTGGGTGATCTCCTGCGAGCCGTTCCCGGAGTCGCCATCAGCCGCGCGGGGAACGGTGGTTCGCTGACGCAGATTCGCGTGCGAGGCGGTGAGGCCAACCATGTCCTGCTATCGATCGACGGCGTGTCGATCAGCGATGCGTTCGCAGGGGATGAAGTCCCCCTCGAATTACTGACGGTCTTCGACCTGGATCGGGTCGAGGTTCTTCGGGGGCCGCAGAGCGGTCTGTGGGGCGGCGATGCCGCGGCGGGCGTGATCAACCTGGTCACCCGCGATCCCGGCGCGGCGGCAGGGCGCGCCTTGCAGTTCGAGACCGGAAGCTTCGGTCTGTTGCGTGGTGCCGGCCAGATCGGACTGGGAGACGGCGCGCACCGGGCGACCTTCAGCGGCTCGTTTCATGACATGGACGGGACCAACGTGTCCCGCACGGGGAATGAGGACGACGGCTCCAGCAGTGGTCTGGCCCATGCACGATATCGTTTTGCACCCGAGTCCAGTCCGTTCGTGCTGGAACTGGGTGGACGATTCATCGATACGGAGTCGGAATTCGACGGAGTCGATTTCGTTGTCACCGGGTTGCCGACCGATGCCGATCGTCGCACGGAAACATCGTTGTCAATCTTGAATGCGCGCGGTGCCTGGACCCGGGACGACAGTTCCTGGCGCCACGAGCTGAACGTGTCTCGGGTCAGCAGTGACACGGAGACCGTCGTTGATGCTTCCTTCGACAGTTCAACCGCTGTCGACAAGAACTTCGTCTCATGGCAATCCACCGTGGCGTTGCCAGGCACCCTGAATCAGCGTTTGACGTTCGCCGTCGATCACGAGAGTCGAGAATTCGAGCAGCGGGGGATAGCGTCGTTCTTTGGCGACCCGAATCAGAGTCAGAAACTCGACGCGGACGGTGGGGTGATCGAATACCACCTCGGACAAGACCAATGGGATTTGGCCGCCAGCGTCCGTCACGATCGTCATAGCGACTTCGACGACGCCACGACGTTTAGAACCAGCTTCGCGCGGCGCTGGCACGATGGGGCAACACGTCTACACGTCTCTGCAGGGACGGGACACAAGCCTCCGACCTTCGGGGATCGATTCGGGTTCTTCGCCGACACGTTTATTGGAAACCCGAACCTGCAACCGGAAGAGTCCAGTGGCTGGGATGTCGGTGTAGATCGCCGTCTAGGCAAGCGATACCGGGTGGGGGCAACCTACTTCCGGGAACGCGTCACCAACGAGATCAACGGATTCTTCTTCGACGCGACAGCAGGTGCGTTTACGGCGGTCAACGAGGACGGCGACAGCGATCGGCAAGGTGTCGAGGTGTCGGTGATCGCGCAGTTGTCTCCGCCTGTTCAGCTGGCCACGACCTACACCTATACGGACGCACGCGAGCCGAACGGACTCGGTGGCGAGGCGATCGAGCTTCGCCGACCCCGCCATTCCGGAAATCTGCAATTGCACTACAACCCTTCCCGGTTGCCGTTCGACGTCGCCATCAATGCGTCATTTGTTGACACCCAGCGCGACATCTTTTTCCCGCCGTTTCCCGCCCCGCCCGAAAGAGTGCCGCTGGACTCGTACGTCTTGCTCGATATCACCGGACGCTACCAGTTCCACGACAACTACGAGTTGTTCGCCAGGATCGAGAACGCATTGGACGAGGAGTACGAGGACGTGATCGGCTTCGCGACACCCGAGTTGGGTGCCTTCGTTGGCTTACGCTTTCGCAGCGGGCGATAGGGTTCACGTCGGGAATAATCGGACAAATACGATTGTCTCCCTAATAGCGGGTCAGTTGGTCCGTTAGAATGACACCCTTGCCAATGAAGGGGGACGGACACCGTGCACGTCGCGATTCTCGGAAACGGAGTAGCGGGAGTCAGCGCGGCGCTTCGTATTCGCGAGCTTCAGCCCGAGTGGAAGATCAGTCTCGTCTCCGGCGAATCGAGCTACCACTGGTCGCGTCCGGCCCTGATGTACATCTTCATGGGTCACATGCGGTACCAGGAGACGAAACCGTTCCCCGACTCGTTCTGGGACGAACGCCGGATTGATCGAGTCCGCGCCTGGGTCACCCGCATCGACACCGATAATCGACGTCTTGAGTGCCACGATGGGTCGTCGGTCCCGTGGGATCGTCTACTGATCGCGACCGGGGCGAAGTCCAACAAGTTCGGCTGGCCCGGTCAGGACCTCGACGGTGTGCAGGGTCTCTATGGACTGAACGATCTCAAGAATCTCTATCGCACGACGGCCGACACGCGACATGCCGTCATCGTCGGTGGTGGCCTGATCGGCATCGAGTTGGCGGAGATGCTGCGATCCCGTCACATCGATGTGACGTTTCTCGTGCGCGAGCAGTCCTACTGGGACAACGTCCTCAATTCCGAAGAGTCCGGACTCATCAATCGGTTGATCCGTCACCACGGCATCGGGCTCGAACTCGAAACACAGCTTGACTCGATCGAAGATGATGGGAAGGGTCGTTGCTCGGCCGTCGTGACCGGCGACGGGCGTCGACTGGAGTGCCAGATCGTCGGGCTGACGGCCGGCGTCTCTCCCAACGTTGGCGTGGCGCAGGAGTCGGGGATCCCCACGGGCCGCGGAGTGCAGGTCGACCGGACGCTACAAACGTCCGTAAAGGACGTGTGGGCCGCAGGGGACTGCGCGGAGATCGTCAAGGAGGGGGATGCCCGAAACCTGATCCAGCAGGTCTGGTACACCGGCAAGATGCAGGGCGTCGTCGCCGGCGAGAACATCGCCGACGCACCGGACGGCCCGCGAAACTACGATCCGGGAATCTGGTTCAACTCTGCGAAATTTTTCGACCTCGAGTACCAGACCTATGGGCAGGTCAACTTTCAGATTTCGGGCGAACAGAACCTCTACTGGCAGGAGAGTGACGGCCGACAGGCGGCACGCATCGTCCACGTCGACGGGACGGTCATCGGACTGCAGTCGATGGGCATTCGCTGGCGTCACGAGGTTGCGGAGAGCTGGATCCGTCAGAAACGAAGTGTCGATGAGGTCATCGGTAGCCTCTCGCAGTTGGCCTTCGATCAAGAGTTTCATCGTCGGCAGGAGCCCACCATCGCCCGTGTATTCCGTGAGCAACTGTCATGAGCGAGTTTCCGATCCTGTTCGACGAGGAGGCCGGCGGATTCGGCGAGCCACCGAAACGGCCAGCGCCTCCCTTGCGACCGGCGCAGCGTGCCGCCGCCGCGGTGATCGCACTGGGGGCGCTTGGTTTTGTCCTCTACATCGCCGGCCTGCAACTGGGTGGAGGCTGGTCGGCCATCGGCGCGACCTTCGGCCTCATCACACTGGGGACGGTGCTCTGGTTCTGGTTGGATCTCCGCGATACCGAACCCGGAATCAAGCACGACGGAGTCTTCTTCAGCGGCGTGCAGTCCCGTGGGCTGCTTGGCTGGTCACTGGGGATCTTCATCACCGGGTTCTACATCGTCCTCTATTTCTACGACGATCTTCAGAAGATGGGCATGCCGGCGCTTCTGGATCGCCCGATCCAACTGCTGGACCCACTCGCGATGTTGACCCAGGGCGGAGGGTCGAGCCGCTGGTTCCTCTACGGCGTCCTCTATACCTCCGCGATCCTGGTGTTCGGCGTCCGCATGTTCATGAAGTACCGGGGCAATCGGTACCAACAGCTGCGCACCGCCAGTGTGATGTTCTTCCAGTTCGTCTTCGCCTGGATGCTGCCGAACCTGTTGATCTTCTTCAGCAAACCCTACATGGAATTCAACGGCATCTGGCCACTCAAGCAGGACTACCTGTGGCCTGAGAAGGTTCTCGGCGAGTATCTCGGCGGTGCCGGTGTGATTGGCGTCTTGCTCTTCGTCTGGGCCATCGGAATGTTCGTCGCGACACCGCTCCTGACCTATCTGTTCGGCAAGCGCTGGTATTGCAGCTGGGTCTGTGGTTGCGGCGGATTGGCCGAGACACTCGGCGACCCCTGGCGACAGCAGTCCGACAAGTCGACGGGTGCGTGGAAGATCGAGCGCTGGATGATCCACACCGTGCTCCTGATCGTTGTCTTTGTGACCGCGTCGCTGTGGATCGATCACCGGATGAACGGCAACCTCTACGGAACGTGGAGCGGTTCGCTGCGCAAGTGGTACGGGTTCTACATCGGGGCGATCTTTTCCGGCGTGATCGGTGTCGGTTTCTACCCTGTCCTGGGTAGCCGGATCTGGTGTCGCTTCGGTTGCCCGCAGGCGGCGATCCTGGGTATCTGGCAGCGGATCTTCTCCCGGTTTCGGATCACGACCAATGGCGGGCAGTGCATCTCGTGTGGCAACTGTTCGACCTACTGCGAGATGGGGATCGATGTGCGGGCGTACGCCCAGAAGTCCGAGAACATCGTGCGCGCGTCGTGTGTCGGTTGTGGTGTCTGCGCGGCCGTCTGCCCGCGGGGCGTGCTCAAACTGGAAAACGGCCTGCCGGGCGATCGGTTCGACGGGGCGGAGAGTGCGCTCGGCACTTTCCGTGATGCCTTCAACGATCCCAGGATCTACGACTACCGAAGTTGGCAGTCTTCCGATCAGTCCAGCGAGAACACCGTCAAGTAGAAGCCCGGCGTCAGCTTGACGATCGGTACCTTGTCGAATTGACCGTGACTCCGACGCTTGTGTCGCATCGCATTCTTCGATGTCCGCTTGGCGCGAAACATCAAGGGGGGCACCTCGTTACCGGCGTCGTCGCTGACCCATTCGAGCGTGAGCAGCAGATCATGCTCTGCGATGACGGCGTGACGACTCAGATCGACGTCGATCGTTCCGATGACCTGCGGGGCATCGACGAGGACGCTCTCCGTCAACCGCATTTCACCGACTTTGCCGTCGCGATAGTCGTAAAGATTCACACGATAGACGAATCGTTCCCCACCGGTCCGGGCGATGACGAAGTGGGCGCTCTTGATGAAGCTCTTCCGCTTGATCGGGATCCGTGCGCCGACCTCGCTTCCGAGTTGGCCGCTCGCAAACCCGACCTTGTACCCCGCCGGCTTCAGCGCCTTGCCGACGATGGCCGGCTTACCGGTGCCTGCGGCCGAGACACTGACCTGCTCCTGGTAGGCTCTCTCCTGCGGAACGAGTGCGATGCGACTCGATTCCAGCAAGTCGCCCAGCGTCACGCGCTGCAGCGTGTATCCCGGGGCTCCGATCAGGATCGTCGTATCGGCCGGTAGATCCAACGGCGGCAACGCCAGTCGGAACCGCCCCTCGTCGTCGCTGACCGTTCCCAATTCATGATCGGACAGGCCGACCCGTGCGTAGGCGATGCCTCGATCGCTTGTGGCATCGACGACCTGTCCCTCGACACGGTCGGCTGCCACAACCACCCATGGAAACAGAGCGACGATCAAGAACGTCCGCAGACTCACCACGATCCTCCTGGATCGCACTCTATCCCATCTTACGATTCCAGTAGGATAGCCTGGGAAGCTTCCATGACCCGATGCTATGGACGGTCGCCGGGGGGCGGGATAGACTCATCACTCGATCATCTATAAAGAATCGAGGAGACCCCCATGAAGAGTCGTTTCGGATTTCTAGCCGCTCTGCTCATCGTCGCTCTGGCAGCGCCGCTCACCTCATTCTTCGCCGACGAGGAGACGTCGGGACGTCAGGACGAGAAGCGAGCGAAGATCAGCACGATCGCCACGGAGGCGCTTCACGGTCTTCTCGCCGATAGCTCCAATGCCAACTCGCTCTACGAGAACGCTTACGGTTACGCCGTCTTCGACAACTGGAAGTTCGCCCTCGGTGTTTCGGGTGGCGGCGGGACCGGTGTGGCGGTGGACAAGGCGGCCGGCAGCAAGACCTACATGAAGATGGGAACCGGTGGCGTGGGCCTGGGGTTGGGCGGACAGAAGTACCAGCTGGTCGTCATGATGGAGACCAAGGAGGCGTTCGATCGCTTCGTCAACAAGGGCTGGCAGGCCGACGCTCAGGGTACCGCCGCTGCGGGCAAGGAAGGTGTTTCCGCCTCCAGCTCGTTCCACAACGGCATCGCGCTGTTCCAGATCACCGACAAGGGTCTGATGGCCAATGCCGATGTCACCGGCACCAAATTCTGGAAGCACAAGAAACTCAACTGATGCTCAAGCGGGGCGCACAACGAGAGCGAGTCCTCGGCCTGCTCGAAGAAGAGGGTGGTGTCACCGAGGCGTCGGTCCGACGTGTGGCCGAACAGACGGGCGTACCGGAGGCCGACATCTGGGGCGCCGGCCTGTTCTACTCGCTGATCCGACGACCGGGTCGGCGTGTTCGTGTCTGTGATGGCCTGACCTGTCAGATGCTGGGGGGCGATGCGCTGGCGAACGATCTGGAGCAGGCAGGCAAGGAGTGCGAGAGGGTCAGCTGTCTGGGACAGTGTGACCGTGCGCCTGCGGCGTTGGACGAGGACCTGGAGTTACTGACCCGCGACGAGCGGCCCCGCGGAGTGACGCCCGCGGATGACGGGTTGCCTATGAATCTCGCCGGCGAGGACGACGCCAGCTACGCCGCCCTCGCGCGTGCCCGCGAGCTCGCTCCCGATCGAATTCTGGAAGAGCTCGAGGCCTCCGGTCTTCAGGGACGAGGGGGTGCGGGTTTCCCGGCACACATCAAGTGGCGGGGTGTCCGGTCTCAACGGGAGACCGAGCGCTACGTCGTCTGCAATGCCGACGAGGGTGAGCCCGGGACGTTCAAGGACCGCGAGGTCATTCTGCGTCGTCCCCACGCCATGCTCGAGGGTCTGGCGATCGCGGCAGCGACGGTGGCCGCGCGGGAGATCTGGATCTACATCCGCGGCGAGTTCACCGAGGAGCGCCGTGTTCTTGCGCGGGCCATCGAGGAGGCAGGCGACGCACTCGCGCAGTTCGATGTGCACGTGGCCACCGGTCATGGTGCCTACATCTGCGGAGAAGAGACGGCGTTGCTGGAGTCGATGGAAGGGCGTCGCGGGATGCCACGCCTCAAGCCGCCGTTCCCGACCGAACATGGGTTTCGTGGCAAGCCGACATTGATGCACAACGTCGAGACGGCGGCCTGTGTGCCTGCGATCGTCCGTCGTGGTGGCAAGTGGTTCCGCGAGCTGGGTTGCGACGAGCCCGGAACAAAACTCTACTGCCTCTCCGGGCACGTCCAACGACCCGGTGTCTACGAGCTGCCGCTGGGCGTGACCCTCGACGCTCTGGTCGAGGCCGCCGGCGGTTATGACGGGACGCCGATGGCGTTCAGCCCCGGTGGTGCGTCGTCCGGCTTCCTGCCGATGAGCCAACGGAACCTGCCGCTGGACTACGGGAACCTGGCAAAGGCCGGGTCAATGCTGGGAAGCGCCGGTGTTGTCGTCCTGAACGACACCGTCGATATGGTGCAGGCCGTGGCGTGGCAGCTGGAGTTCTTCGAACGAGAGAGTTGCGGGCAATGTGCCCCATGCCGGATCGGTACGCGGTATATTCGGAGGCAGGTGGATCGCTATATCGATGCGGGAGACCTTCGAACGTTGCAACACGCAGCCGACGTCGGCTGGGAGATGGAAGAGGGTTCGATCTGCGGGCTGGGGATGGTCGCCGCCAAACCGTTGGAGTCCGCCCGCGAGCATTTCCCCGAGGCGTTTCAGAACCGGAGCCGAAATTGAGCGATAGGTTCGATATCGAGATCGACGGTAGGCCTTGCGAGGCCAGGGCCGGCGAGACAGTGTTGCAGGCGGCGACGCGCGCCGGCGTGACGATCCCCACACTCTGTGACGACACACGGCTGGAGCCGGCGGGCGCGTGCCGCGTCTGCCTGGTGGAGGTGGAAGGGCAGCGTCGCCTTCAACCCGGCTGCGCGTGGCGGGTCGAGCCGAACATGAAGGTCGTCACCGAGTCGGAGCGAATCGAACGCCATCGCCGGGTGCTCTACGGACTCTATCTGGCAGACCACAAGCTGGACGACGATGGCCTACCCATCCAGACCGGGAACGACAACCAGCTGCGTCGCCTGGCCCAGGAGACTCCGCCCCTTGTGCTGGAGGCGGTCGACGCACCGCGCGTGGGGCGCCCGGACGACGTTAACCCGTACATCGCATTCGATCCCGAACTCTGTATCCTCTGCGCCCGCTGCACTCGCTATTGCGATGAGGTCGAGGCGGTCAACGCCATCACCCTGGCCGAGCGTGGATCCGAGACCACCATCGCGACGTTCGCCGACAAGGGTCTGTTGGATACCAGCTGCGAACTCTGTGGCGGTTGCATCGACACCTGTCCGACCGGCGCGCTGATCGAAAAGAAGGCGCCCCATCCGTTGGCGGCCGATGCGAAGACCGTCCGCAGTACCTGCAATTTCTGCGGTGTCGGTTGCCAGGTAGACCTTCACGTCAGTGACGGGCGTGTGGCCAAGGTGACCAGTCCACCCCCGGGGGAGACGGTCAACGATGGCAACCTCTGCGTCAAGGGTCGCTTCGCCTACGACTTCATCCATCACGAGGACCGGCTGAAGACGCCCCTGATCCGCGGGGACGACGGCGAGCTGCATCCTGCCGGCTGGGACGAGGCCATCGCCCGTGCGGCCGAGGGCATGCTGGAGGTCAAGCGGCGTCACGGTGCGGACGCGCTGGGCTTCGTTTCTTCCAGTCGTTGCACCGGTGAGGAAAACTACCTGATGCAGAAGTTGTCTCGTGCCGCGTTCGGCACCAACAACGTGCATCAGTGTGCCGCCACGTGACACGCTCCGACGGTCGCCGGGCTGGTGACCATGTTCGGGGCGGGGGCGATGACCAACTCGATCGAGGAGATCCGTGACACCGAGATGATGTTCGTGATCGGGTCCAACACCTCCGAGGCCCACCCCATCATCGCGATGGAGATGAAGCGCGCCGTGCAACGTGGGTCGCGACTGATCGTGGCGGATCCACGAGCTATCTGGATGACCGGCATTGCGGAGAAGCATCTGCAGCTTCAGCCCGGAACCGATGTCTGGTTGCTCAACGCGATTGCCAACGTGATTGTTACCGAGGAGCTCTTCGACAGGCGCTTCATCGCGGAGCATTGCGAAGGCTGGGAGGCCGTTCGTCAGACGGTGCTCGGCTATCCGCCGGAAGAGGCTGAGGTGGTGACCGGCGTCCCTGCCGAGGATATCCGCGAGACGGCCCGTCTGTATGCGACCACGCGGAAGGCCGGGATCTATTACACCCTTGGGATCACCGAACACACCCACGGTACGGACAACGTCTACGCGCTGGCCAACCTCGTGCTGATGACCGGCCATCTGGGCGTCAAGTCTGCTGGTATGAACCCACTACGCGGGCAGAACAACGTTCAGGGCGCCAACGATGCCGGGGCGACCCCAACGTTCCTCCCGGGATACGAGAAGGTCACGGACCCAGAGGTTCGCGAGCGTTACGAGACGGCGTGGGATGTTCCATTGTCACCCGACGACGGGATGAACCTCAACGTGATGATGAAGGAGATGGCCCAGGGCAACGTCAAGGGTCTGTTCGTCATGGGCGAGGATATCGTCATCTCGGAGCCCAACGTCTCGCAGGTCGAGCTTGGGCTGAACCAGTGTGAGTTCCTCGTCTGTCAGGAGATCTTCCACAATCTGACGACGGAATTCGCGGATGTGGTCTTCCCTGCAAGTTGTTTTGCCGAGAAGGACGGCGTCTTCACCAATAGCGATCGACGGGTCCAGCGGGTTCGCAAGGCGGTCGATCCACCCGGTGAGGCGCGGGAGGATTGGCGCATCCTCTGCGACATGGCCCGTGCTTCGGGGTATCCCATGCCGGACTACGCCGGTCCCGACGAGATCTACGCCGAGATGGCCTCGTTGACCGAGAAGTTCGGCGGGATCTCCCACGCACGCCTGGACGAGCGACCCTTCGGCCTACAGTGGCCCTGTCCCGACGAAGACCACGAGGGGACTCCCACACTCCACGAAGGCGGGCCGCTGATCGGCAAGGCGAAGTTTCAGTCGGTCAGCTATCGGCCCAGCGATGAACTACCGGACAACGAGTATCCGCTGGTCCTGTCCACGGGACGTACGCTCTATCACTACAACGCCGCGACACAGACCCGGCGTGAGTCGGGACCCGTGCTCAAGCAGGGGAGTAACTTCATCGAGGTGCACCGGCGTGATGCGCGCCGTCTCGGTGTCCGTAACGAGGACATGGTCCGCATTATCTCGCGGCGTGGTGCCGTCGAGGCGCGGGTCTGGGTTTCGCCTCAGGTGCGACCCGGCTGTGTGTGGATGCCGATGCACTTCGCCGAGTCCCGGGCCAACCTGTTGACCAACGATGCCGGGGATGCCATCACCGGTACGGGCGAGTACAAGGTCTGTGCGGTGCGGATTGAGGCGCTTATACCCATCGGTGCCTGACGGTCAAACATGCGAGTCGAGTAGTTAATAGCTATTGTCACCCTGAGTCTAGCTCGACAAGGCACTTGAGGTAGGTATGGAAGGCAGCCCATCTATTCGCCGATCGATCATGCGTTTCGTGCGGGGTCAGGTGCGGCGAATTATGCGGCCCATCATCAATCGCGAGCCGAATCTTCCCGCAAAGATTCTCGCTTACCGTGAGGACGAATTCGACTACGCGATCCCCAAAGTCTCACGTAGCGCGGACGGCGAGCTTCCGGTGCCTCCAGATCATTTGTGGGTCGCACTCGGGCCGGGAGGATACGGCGCGACTCCGCAGGAGTACCTGTCCCTGGGTCAGAAACAGGTCGCAACGATCCACGAGCAGCTCGCCCGAGTAGGAGGTCAGCTGCAGGAACACGGACGAGTTCTGGATTTCGGTTGTGCATCCGGGCGGTTAATCCGTTGGTTCGCAGATCAGGCTCAGTCCGGGGAAGTCTGGGGAGTTGACGTCGATGCCGAACATATTGTCTGGTGTCAGCAGAACCTCAGTCCACCGTTTAACTTCTGTACCACGACGACGGCTCCCCATCTGCCATTCGAGGATCGGTATTTTGATCTAGTCTACGCGGGTTCAGTGTTCACCCATATCGACGAATTGGCCGATGCGTGGTTTCTTGAATTGCGGCGGGTGCTACGTTCCGGTGGGTTCGCTTTCATTACTATAAATGACAAACACAGTCTAGGCATCATCCAGAAGAACCCGGACTTCAACCTCGCAAAGCGAATCGTTGAGGCGGCACCGAGACTACGGCTCGACGAGGTCGACTTCAGCAAAGTTACGATCGGCCGATCCCACACAATCTACGATCGAGACAGTCTCATCGAAAAACTGAACCGTTGGTTTGATGTCGTTGCGATTCAACCCGAGGCGTATGGATTCCAGACCGCTCTTCTATTGAAGAAGCGATAGCGGCGATAGGGTCAGCCAGGTTTGACACCAGTTATGATCGGGATTTGCCACACTGCGTAGCCGTCAGGGTTCTCCAGGCAATCCAGCATCCCACTCCAATAGTCCTCGATCTCCTTGCGCGACAACTCCGTCTCCCTTGCGATCGGGTCGGTGTACCCGTCACGCCACGCCTTCCAGACGCGAATGATCACCTCCCTCGGTGTGCGAAGCGTGTCCACCGTTACGTACTGGACATCGACTTGCGTCAGGCCGGCGTGGCGAAGGATCGTGAACATGCGGCGCCCGATGCGGAGGTCGGTACCGGTGGCTCGTCCGAACGCGATAGCACCCTGATGGAAGAATCGATCGGTATCTCCATCCACCGGATGGAAGTGGATCATCGCATAGTCCTCGACAAGCAGGTGGAGCCGCCCGCCGGGACGCGTGACACGGATCAATTCCGACACGACCCGTTCCGGAGTCGGGATCGATTGCAGCATGTGACGATTGACGGTGAGATCGAATCGGTCGCTCTCGAGATCAAGATCGAACGCATCGCCGACCATGAACCTGGCCCGATCACCCAGCGCCACGCAGTTCTGGCGGGCGATCTCAAGGTGGGGCTTGATCAGATCAATACCGAGATAGGTGCCACCCGGTCGCGGTTCCCCTAATCGACGGATGAACTCGCCGGTTCCGCAGCCTACGTCGAGAACCTGGAGGTCGTCGGGAAGATCGTACTCGTCAAGGAGACGCGATTCGTGAGGCCAGATCGCGTCGGCCTGCCCGCGGAGACCCCGAACCATCGACTCGTCGGCCATCTGTTCGTACTGGGGGTTTCGATCATCGTGCATGACGTCAGGATACTATGCGTCTTCATGGGACGCAGTAGGCAGAGCGGCGAGTTGAATGGCGGTTGTACTTACCGCGAACAGCTTGGTTCGGAGGCCAACGCGATTACGGTCCTGGACTACCTGGCCGACCGGTATCGCCACTCGTCCCGAGCCGAATGGAGCGCGCGCATCGGGGCGGGACGTGTCGTTGTGGACGACCGGCCCGTCGCGGAGGGCGACCCGTTGCGATCGGGGCAGTGGTTGTCCTGGTACCGGCCGCCGTGGAGGGAGCCTCACGCTCCGAGGTCGTTCGCCGTGCTCTACGACCGGGGCGGGGTCGTCGCCGTGGCCAAACCGGCTGGCCTGCCGACACTCCCGGGTGCCGATTTCTACGAGTCGACGTTGCTTCGACAACTGGCGCGCTACGACTCGGACTTGATTCCGATGCATCGATTGGGGCGTTGGACCAGTGGGATCGTGCTGTGCGCGAGGGACAAGAAATCTCGGGCGGAGCTGGCGGAGCAGTTCGCGAACCGCACGATTCGAAAGCGGTACCGGGCGCTGGCTAGCGGAAATCCGAAGGAAGACCAGTTTGTGATACGGACGCCGATCGGACCGGTTCCCCATCCAACGTTGGGGACGGTTCATGGCGCGTTGATCACCGGCAAGTCAGCGGAGAGTCGGGTCCGGGTGTTGCGACGAGACGGAAGCCAATTCCTGTGCGACGTCAACATTCTTTCGGGGCGGCCTCATCAGATTCGAATCCATCTGGCTGCAGCCGGGCACCCGTTGTGCGGAGATCCGCTTTATGCCGCCGGGGGTTGCCCTCGTGCATCTGAACCCGCGCTACCTGGTGAGGGCGGGTACCTGCTTCACGGGGCCGAGGTGGGTTTCGACGCGGTCAGTGACCGAGGCGAACTTTCCGCGCCGGGATTTGTTCGAGTGCACTGTGTACCGCCGTCACCGCTGATACATCTCACGTAATGGTGATCGCTTCGTCAATCGCATCACCTTCGATGACCTGCCGCGAGACCGCAGTCAAGCTGATAACCAGCCAGAAGTCTTCCCACAGGATGCTTCCGCCTGAGATGCTGGCGATCAGAACGGTAAGCGCCATCATCATGAGGCCGCCGTAGTAGATTAACCGTTCTGGGTTATCTCGGCTCCGTTGCCATGCCTTCACAGCGTTTCGCATCGTCACTGTGAGGAGCCAGATGAGCATCACGAACCCAACGACGCCCATCTCCGCCAGCGTTTGCAGGTAAAGATTGTGGGCAGCGACCTTCTTACTGGCACGTTGGCCCGTGTTGAACTCCTCTTCGACGAAGTAATGTCCGAAGTTTCCAATTCCAATGCCTAGCATAGGGTGAGCGAGCCATATCTTGATGAGGCCCTTATTGTAGTGCCCGCGTACAGTCAGTTCGCTCTCGTTCCTCAATACGACGGTCCCTGCTATTCCTGAATCCAGAGTTTCAATTCGTTTGTAGAAATAGGATGGAAGGAAGGGTCCAAGCGCTATCGCACAAATCAGAACGAGACTTATGGGAAGCATCCGGCGACGCTCAACGATTGCGATAAAAACAAAAACTACGACAAGAGAAATGAGAGCGCCGCGGCTTACCGATGTGACGACGCCGCCGAACAGCACAAAACAAAGCAGGAAGTGAAACCAGCGCCCCGGATCCTTACGATAAATAAAGTGATACAAAGCCAACGGGACTGCGAGTGCGGCCAAGGTTCCGAACTCATTCGCGTTCTCAACCAGACCGGAAGTTCGGAAGGAACTCCCTGAAGCCGTCAAGAAAAAATAGATTCCAGCGAGTGCGTTGACCGAGGCCACGAGAAGCACAGCCCACACGGCCAGTTTGAGGTCTCTGAATCGAGTAACGAGGTTAGTCAACATCATGTAGAACACGAAGTTGAACCCCCATTTCCTCAACATGCTGAACGTAATCGCTGTGTCCTGCGTGAAAGTCAGCGAAACGACAATCAGAATTCCAAGGAAAAAGATCGGAAGGAAGATATTCCCGAGAATCAGTTTTCGTTTTTGGATCAGGAATCGGATCAGAACGAGGCTACAGGTGAATACCCCGATGAGTTGAAGCAGCGTCACCGCACCAAAACGCAGGGGAACGAAGAAGACGCAGATGACGACGAACAGGCCGCACATGGGCCGTTTGATAACGAGCAATCCGTAAAGGATCGCGAGCGGAGGCAGAAACAGCGCCCAGATGGGGATCTTCATCCAAACTAATAACATCAGCGCTAGCGCGAAGCTAATAATGGTGATTATTGCCACCGGTAACGCTGGCGTCGAGGGCCATCTCTCAGTCAGGCTTCCGCGACGAAGAAAAATGCCAATCATTGAATCGCCCCTGCGAGGCGTTGAACTGCATCGATCAACCGCTGGGAATTGAATCTACTCTTCTTCATCCGAGACCCCTTTGCAGCGTCCAGAATAGCTCATCCAAATCGGGCCTAATCTCGGAGATGACGTCGCTGAAACCGAAATGTTGATCTTGATGTCGTGGCAAAACACGCCGATCGTCTCGTACTAATAGCGTCAGCTTTGAGCGGGAGAAGGCTCTTTCTTCTGAGGGGCGTAACCGCTGACGGCAATTCCCCAATCGTGGACTCGGATTTGCTCTAGCTCGGCCTCCTCGAACCACTCGAACACTTCGGGGAAAGTGTGTTTTGATTGGAATTTTGGAGAATACCAATCGAAAGTTCCGAGAACCACCGACTGCCACGGGCCTTCAGCCGCGATAGGAATTACGCGAAATGGTAAGCCCAGAATAGGGATCCGTTGAATCCATTTCATGGGAACGGCAAGATGACAGAGGGCGAAGAGTATCGAATGAGGCATTCGAGTCGTCACGTGGCGCAACGCATCAGAGCAGGCGTTACGATAGCGTGAATAAGATGAATAAACCCATATCGCCATGAACCCCCCAGGTCGCAACAGTCGTGCGAGACGAAGCACAGACCCCTTGCAGTCCGATGTGTGATGCAGCACGCCAAGACTGAAAATGGCATCGAAACTCTCGTCAGGAAATGGTGGTTGGAGGATGTCACCCCTCACTACATGGGCCTGGCGTTCTTTCTTCGCTTTTGAAGCGGCAACAGAAATGCCGTCGCTCATATCGATGCCGATGACTTTGGCATCGTTCTTCGAAAGCAGTTCAAGCAATACTCCGCGCCCGCACCCTGCATCCAGTACTTTCTTTCCAGAGAATTGACTCGGAGTCCGGCCGATGGTTCGTATGAAGCTGGATTTTGTGTCGGTAGAAAACGTCTTCAGCGAGGGCGTAGTTTTTATCGCGTGCCATTGGTACGAGAAACTCTGTACGTAGGCGTTGGGCGTGAATTCTGGGATTCCATTCCGAATCGGGAAATCCATCCCACAAGGGCAGGAGATGGATCCTTCCTCGATCTCGGTGTCGTCCTGCCGATCTGAACCCAAGGAAAGGCCGCGCCCACACTTCGGACACGCCAAGCTGTTGATGAGGGAAGGTTTCATTTTAGGACGGTTCCTTGGCGAGAATTCCGCAGAAAAATCTCAAGCTGATGGATTATGGCGTGCCCGAATCGAGATGGCAAGGATCCGGATACGATCAACCTCAAGCTGAAGTTACCGCCGGGGGCTTCGCAGTGCCAGGAGGAGTTCGCTACTTCGCGCCGTCTCGGTTGCCATTAGCCAACTGAGACCGTTTCCGGGAAACACGAGGGTTCAGTCGCATTCTTGGTTGGACGAGAGGCAGCGGAATGCGTATGTTGATCGGTTGGAAGGGAAGTCAGAATGTGTGCAGGATCGGAACGACCGCTTCGACTCCTAGTCGTGACTGGGCGTTACCCACCGGTGTTCTCCGGAGCGTCCGCTCAGCAGCACGAGCTGCTGAACCACCTGGGGACGCGTCGCGTTAAAGCGACGGTCCTTACTCTTCGCGTCGGGGAACTGAGCAAACGGGAGACCATCGATGGAGTGTCTGTTCTGAGGCGTGGATCCGGCAAGACCAACAGTCTGGACCGATTCATGTTTGCCGTGAGTGTGTTCCTGTACATCATCACGAGACGGCGCCAATTCGACGCGATTCACGCCTTTACCGCAGGTTGGGCAGCATTTTTGCTACCCGTTGCGGCACTTATTGCTGGCGTGCGATGCGTATATACGAGTTCGTTACAGGGTTCCGACGATGCTGCGGCAGTGGCTGCTCAGGGAATGGGATGGTTGAAAGTTCGATTGTTGCGGATGTTTGATGCTGTCGTGATCTATACGCCGCATCAAGCCAGGTCTTTCGTGGAAGCTGGGTTTAATAGCAGCGCAATGCACGCGATTACATGTGGGGTCGACGACGGGTTTTATACGCCTGTTGTCGATGCGGAACGACGACGCACGTTGCGAAACGCGGCTGGTCGTGATGACGACGGGCCGGTAGTTCTATTCATAGGAACCGTGACGGCACGTAAAGGCGTCGATTTGTTAGTCGAGAGTTTTCGACTGCTGCTGTCGTCAGACCCGGCGGCTGTATTGGTATTGATGGGGCCGGTGAATCGAAGTGAAGATCCTACGCTGGACGAATTGTTTGTCGAAACACTTCGGGAGCGGAGTACGGAGCCGGAGCTAGCCAATCATATCGTGTTTCTTGGCCGGGTGGACTCGCCGGAAGAGAAGCGAGCAATTATCCGTGCCAGCGACGTGTTCGCACTCTTCTCTCAGCGCGAAGGGCTCGGTATTGTCATCCTGGAAGCGATGGCCTGTGGTGTCCCAGCTGTCCTGACCCCGATACCTGGAGTTTTCGACTTCATTATTACTAACGGACGTGATGGACGTATCGCCGGGACGAGGGATCCCAAGGAATTGGCCAAGTTGTTGCACGACGTCATTTCGTCCGAGAGCCGCTCAAATTCAATGGGGCAAGAAGCGCGAAGAACAATTGAGCAACGCTTCTCCACGGAGCAGGTGGCACAAAATCATCTCGACTTGTACTGGGCGCTGGCTGCGAGAGGGCGGGGATCGTGAATGCCAGAAAACTGCGACTGTTGTACTACGTCGAATGCCTCGGTGTGGGTGGCGCGTTTCAGACAACTGTGACGGTTGCCCGTGAGATGAAGGAACGAGGTCACGAAGTCGTATTTGTGAGCAAGGGGGGGCCCCTCAGGAAACTGCTGGACGAATCCCGGATTACTCACATCGAGGTCGACACCGATGTGCGTCATCCATCACCGACGATCGTTAGCAAGCTCGTAGAGACAACGAATCGATTCAAGATCGACTTGCTATGTCCGAACGGCTTTGACTGCACTCTTGACGCCGTCGCTGCGGGGATCTGGACGGACCGACCCCTCGTGCCTACATACGGTGGCATGTTTAACCTGCCGTACCCGCACCCTCGTCTTCCAATCGTAAACGCTTTTAGCTTTGAGCAGATGGCCGATCTCGTCGAACGCTACGGGTGGAAAAGAGAGATATTTCGGAACATGATTGCGCGTATCGACGGGAAGCGATTCTCATCCTCGGTTACCGGACAGGCACTGCGTCGTGAGTTGGGGATTCGTGAAGGCGCTCCGGTACTCGTAACGATTTGCCGCCACGATCGGCTCAAACTCAAGGGATTGATTAGTTTACTTGAAGCTGCCGAGGAGATTCATCGCTCACTACCGGACGCACGTCTAGTACTGTACGGAGACGGCAATTCTCACGAAGAAGTTCTCGAACGAATTCGGCAGGTTCATCGATCTGTGGGTGTTGAGTTCGTTTTGGCGCCAGGAAGTACTAATCGAACGGCTGAGGCGTTCGCGATGGCCGACATCGTGCTTGCGAACGGCGCACGCTCGGCACTCGAAGGGATGGCTGTTGGTCGTCCGGTCGTTTCGTTGGGGCCAAACGGGTTTTGTGGCGTGATGACGCCCGATACAATCGAAGGATTCCGCAGATTCAATTTCGACAAGGGGCGGCTGGCCGGAAACCCGATCGGAGATTACAAGAACCTGGTTGCGAGTCTGAGTAGGTTGTTGCGTGATGACAAGTTGCGAAAGAGACTTGCGGCATTCTCGCTTGACTACGCCGACAAGAACCTGATTATCCAATCCGTCGGGCACGAATACGAGACAATGTATAGAGAGGGGATCGAGATTGGATGGGGTGGTGGTCTTGGTCGCCTTCAAGTGTTTACCAATTGGCTTGGCGTTGTTGGCCACTATTACGGCTACAAGCTGTTTCGTCGCGGGCGGGCGGGACAATGCGACTCGGGTCACGGCGGGCTCGCACCTCCTCCGGTTTCTGTTGACCCTGATTGGGGAACCGGTTTACCACACGATTCCAATCGGGGACTACCGACGAGCTAGCCGAGGAGTGTGAAGTACGCCGAGCCGTTCAGTCCTGCTGATAAACTGTTTCGGCTCAGGAGCAAACGAATGTGCGGGGTTTTCGGAATTGTTTACCGTGACGTGAACAGAGTTCCAGATCGGAATGCTCTGGTTAGTACTTCGCGGTTACTTGGCCACCGTGGTCCTGACAATTCGGGAATACACAGTGGCCCTGGTATTGGGCTCGTCCACACACGATTGTCCCTCGTTGATTTGGATTCTCGCAGTGATCAACCGCTCTGGAACGAGAAGAGAACCTCAGCAATTGTCTACAATGGGGAAGTCTACAACTTTAGGGAACTCGCAAGTCGACTCACGTGCCACCTCCGGACGACGAGCGATACTGAAGTAGTCCATGAGTGGTTGAGTCGAGGTAATCGTCAAGAGGCGATTCGATCTCTCGATGGGATGTTTGCGTTCGGGATCTGGAACGACCAAGACCAAGAGCTATTCCTCGGGCGAGATCGCTTCGGTATCAAACCACTCTACTACCTGGAAGATGACACTAAGTTTATATTTGCGTCCGAGATCAAGGCGCTTAAGCCGTGGATCCAATTGGAGGCGGATCTCGTCACTGTTAGCGGTTTCTTTCTGTCTGGAGTTGAGCCGACGCGGCACCATTCATTTTTTCGCGATGTTCGGGTGCTTTCTCCGGGGACGACACTTCGCTTCGATCGTCGAGGACCCGCCAGTACGCAACCGTTCTTTCCGCTCACGGATTTTCTCGACCCGGATATCGGAAGTCGCTTCGAATCGATGAACGCGGAGCAAGTGACCGACTGGTTTGAGGAGCGGCTCTCAAATGCGGTTCAGCGTCAACTTCTGGCTGATGCCCCGGTTGGTGCCTTGTGCAGTGGAGGGGTGGATTCATCGTTAATCATGTCCCTCGCCACAAAATCGCATGATCGATTGGCAATATTCCACGCGAACGTGGTGGGTCGCCTCAGCGAGCACCCTGCGGCGGTGGCGCTGGCCAAGCACTTGGGGCTGGACTTACAAGTGGTCGACGTAACGGACGATGACTACCTGGAGCACATTCCGGATGTGGTTGAGCACTACGAGTATCCGTTTGCGTATCACGGTAATTCCCTTGCATTCATGCTCGTGACGCGACTTGTTAGGAAGAGCGGAGTGAAGGCTGTACTCACCGGAGAGGGGTCGGACGAGTGCTTTCTCGGTTACCCGAGGATGGTAGTGCGCGACCTACTGCTCGGCTACTACAAGACGATGGAACGTCTGCGCCGCGGTGTTCAGAGTATTCCGAAGCTAGGTGATATTTTATTGCCACCGTCCCGCAATCCGCCGCGCGCAGCGGTTGATCTACTCAGTCGTTGTGAGCATTCTACGGAAATGGCTCAGTTGCAGTCCGATGCCGAAACACGAATGGGGCGTGTGATCCGTGATCGTGATGCTCGTTCGATACAGCTCCTGACGTATCACTTGCGAACCCTATTGCATCGCAACGACGCACTGGGAATGGAGGCGAGCATCGAAGCGAGATTTCCATTCTTGGACCATGAGGTTGTTCGGGGGGCCGTCAATCTTCCGTACCGCTTCAAGGTGCGAAAGGGCATTCGAGGATTCGACTGGGCACACCCGCTGCTCATCGACAAATGGGTGATCCGTAGCATCGCGGACCGCCACCTCCCACCCGAGCTCAGCCGCAGGCGGAAGCTCGGATTTCCAACCGACGCGCTCAGGAGAATGCGCGTCGACGCTCTTTTCTACCGAGAATCTGCGATTGCAGAGATGTTCCAATTGAATCGGCCCGCAATGAGCCAATTGCTCGAACAGGAGAGTGGAAGTACGCGAGTTAGTCTTCTGCTGCTGGAAATCTGGGCTAGATTATTCCTGCGCGATATCTCTTGTGCGAAAGTTCGACAAGACTTGCACCGCCACGCATCATTTGTGGGCACTGCCGGGCGATGACGGCCGTAAGTTGTAACGCAGTTGTCGAAGTAATCAGGATGGGTGGAGCTGAATGAGCATACAGGCAAGCCAGCAGGGCCTCTTGCAGGACTGGCACCGGTATTCGGATGGTCGGCCAACACGAAAGGCTGTCTCCGGAGCACTCATCTTTGAGGCTGGTTTCCTGACGGTGTTTCTGTTTCGTCTTGCTCAGCGGATGACTCGTCGTGGAAATCACGTGCGTTCACGTCTCATCCATCGATTCAACATGATTGTTAGCGCATGCGAACTACATCCGGCAGCGGAAGTTGGGCCAGGCCTATTCTTGCCTCATCCGTACGGCGTGACGATCGGACGGGGATCGAGCGTTGGACGAGACGTGTCACTGTTTCAGGGTGTCGTGTTGGGCGCCCGAACCGTAGCTGACGAATCCGAGACGAAGCAAACAATGTATCCACGTATTTCAGACGGAGTGACTCTCTATCCCCATGTCCTCGCGTATGGCGATATTTCGATCGGGCGGGGGGCGGTCGTACTTGGGAACTCCGTCGTCACCCATGACGTGCCTGCCAAAAAGTTGTACGGGGGCGTGCCCGCTGTATTGATTTCAACCATTGACGATCGTATCGATTCAAGATAGCGCATGAGCTTTCAACGCGATGTCTTGACGACGTTTTGTAGTCGGGCCGCGGTCTTGATCTTCGGGGTCGTGCAGTCCGTCGTTGTCGCCCGCTACCTGCTTCCCGAAGGGCGCGGACAATTTGCGACTTTGATGCTCGTGCCCCAGCTCATGGTCGTCGTTGCACCGTTAGGAATGCAGTGGTCGCTAATCTACTATCTGCGCCAGAAGGGAGCGGATCGCCGCTCGTTACTGCAGAACGGTCTCGGTGTTGCGCTCCTTCTCGGCGTGTTGGCTCTAGGCGCGACATTATCGGTTGAGTATTTCCTCAGGGACGGATTGTTGGCCGGTCTGTCGCTGACATCGTTGCTACTTGCTGCGTTGATCGTTCCAGTCCGCGTGATGCTCGGGACGCTCGTGGGAGTATTTCGAGGAACTCAACGGATCGTGCAGGCCAACATACTGAATACGGTTTGGCCAGTTGCTCAACTCGTGGCCGTGATCGTCGCACTAGTCGTCCTGGCGCGAGGCATCGCGGGAATGGCCGGCGCAATTCTCGTGTGTGAGTTGTTGGTCGTCATGTGGGCCGGAACGATGATCTTCCGTGGTGTAGCCCCGCGCCCACGGTTGCAGGCGAAACACGTTGCTCCATTGGTCTCCTACGGGCTCCGAGTGTATCTGTTTTCGATGCTACTGTTCGTTAATTACCGACTTGACATGGCACTGTTGCGACACTTCGTCGATTACACTGAGGTCGGTTACTACGCTACAGCAGTCGGACTCGGCGAGATTCTATGGAACGTACCGACATCGCTCACGTTCGTGTTGTTTCCGTACGTCATAGGCATTGCCGACGAGGAGCGAGATCGGCGCACGATCACACTCTCACGAATGACGGTGGCCGCAATGTTCGTGATCTGTCTGGTTTTCGGAATCTTTGCTCGTCCAATTGTCACCCTCCTCTATACTGACGCGTTCTTGCCTGCCGTGTTTCCACTGGTCGTCATTCTCCCCGGAATTCTCGCAATGTCGATTCAGCAAGTTCTTGGCTCAACTCTCGCCGCTCGCGGTCGACCGGAGCGCGTGACGATCGCCGCGGCTGCCGGCATCGTAATAAACCTGTTGCTCAACCTGTGGTGGATTCCGATGTATGGCGCAGCGGGTGCAGCAGCAGCATCCACGATTTCATACTCAGTCGTGGCAGGAATCGTGATTATCGAATTCTCCAGACTATCTAGCCACGGGCTAAGTGACATCTTGTTATTGAAGGTTGAGGACATACAGCAAGTGGTGTCAAGACTTCGTGGATTTGTGCGCGAGGGCAATGGAGATGAGAGGTAACAAGAGACTGTGTAGCGCAATTGTGACGTCACGAGAGGCGACGGGCTGATGTGCGGTCTTGCAGGCGTGTTTGACTCTAAACCCGATTCATTGGTGCCGCCAGCCGAATTGGTGGCCCGGATGAGGGATACGCTGGTTCATCGCGGGCCGGATGACAGTGGGATGTATCTGGGACCCGGAATCGGGATGGGTTTCCGTCGTCTGAGCATCATCGATCTCGCCGGCGGTCATCAGCCGATCGCAAATGAAGACGAGTCGATCTGGCTCACTTTCAATGGCGAGATCTATAACTTTGAGTCGTTACGAAAGGAGTTGTCTGCAAGAGGGCACGAGTTCAAAACAAAATGCGATTCCGAAGTGATTGTCCATCTCTACGAAGAGAAGGGTGAACGCTGCGTTGACGACTTACGCGGGATGTTTGCGTTTGCGCTCTACGATCAGAGGCGACATCGTCTCTTCTTGGCTCGCGATCGACTCGGCATCAAACCTCTTTACTACGGTATGGATTCCGGTCGCCTACTGTTTGGGTCAGAGCCAAAAGCGATTCTGGCAGCTCTTCCAGGTGCTCGTAGAACGCTGAACCACGTCGCAGCTGCACTGTACTTCGAATTGCACTATGTACCCGACGGTCACTGCGCGTTCGAAGGCATGAGCCGGTTGCCGCCCGGACATCGATTGGTCGTCGAAGATGACGGATCTCGACTGGAATGTTACTGGGAGCCGAAGATGCCCAGTGGCGAGGAATTTGAGTGTGACGAAACGGCCAGGAACATCCGACACGCTCTTGAGGAGTCGGTTCGATTACGCATGGTCTCCGATGTGCCTCTGGGCGCGTTTCTAAGCGGTGGGCTCGATTCGGCTGCCGTCGTTGGCATCATGAGTCGGCTCAGTGATCGCCCCATCAAAACCTTCACGATCGGGTTCGACGAAACGTCACACGACGAGAGCACGGCTGCGAGAATTACGGCTGCATTTCATCGGACGGATCATCACGAATTAATCGTGCAGCCCGACGTCATCGAATTGTTAAGTGACCTTGTTAATGCGTATGACGAACCGTTCGCAGACAGTTCTGCAATTCCTACTTACTTGGTTAGTCGTTTTGCGCGTGAGCACGTAACCGTGTCGATGAGCGGCGACGGCGGCGATGAACTCTTCGCCGGTTACCATCGGTATCGCAAGTTACGTCAACTCGAAAGTCTCCGCGGCGTTCCGGCGACCTTGCGACGTGTCGCGGTCCGGACCCTGGACTTGGCTTCCGCGAGCAGTGGCGCGCGTAGAGTACGGCGGGCGCTCAGCCGCTCGCTATTGTCTTTTCCCGACGACTACTTTGTCGGCGAGTCGTTCCTGTCGCAAGAGATGCGCGAAATCCTTCGGCCACTCCTGGAGGAGCAGTTTGTCCGCGAACCGGGGCGAAACCTGTATCTGGAACATGCCCGAGACGGTGATCCGATCGCTGCCGCACAACTGATCGATATGGAACTCTATTTGCCGGGATGTATCTTGACAAAAGTTGATCGAGCTTCGATGGCCTGTTCTCTGGAGGCGCGAGTCCCGCTACTGGACCATCATCTTGTGGAACTCGTAAACCGGCTACCGACAGAAACGAAACTCGACGGCAACGTGGGGAAGAAGATACTTCGCAAAGCCTGTGCGGATCTTTACCCTCCGGAGATCGTCGGCCTTCGTAAGCAAGGCTTTGGCGTGCCATTGAAGCAGTGGTTCCGTGGTGCGCTCAATAGTATGTTGATGGATACTCTTCGCGGAAAGTTATGTCGCGATCGTGGTTACTACGATCCGCGCTTACTGGACAGACTGATCGACGATCATGTTTCAGGACGGCGGGATCGATCCGCGATGCTATATGGCTTATTGATGTTCGAATTGTGGGCGCAGCGAAGCGTGCACGGAGAGTCGGCATGACAATTCCGGGCCAGGGCCGATTCCATTGATGGGATGCAGCGTTGGTCTCGTGATCGGTCAGCTTCATCGCGGCGGTGCCGAGAAGCAGTTGACTGCTTTGGCGAAGGGGCTAAGACGCAATCACGGGATGCGGCCCATTGTCTATTGTCTCTCAGACGTGACCGAGCCATATGGGCCGGAGTTGCGTGACAGTGGCGTAGACGTGCGGATATTGCCAATGCGCGGCATCGCCCGTTTGACGCGACCACTTCAGTTGGCCCGACTACTCAGGAGCGACGGCATCGATGTGCTGCAGGCGTTTCTCATGGGGCCGACACTTCACTCCGCGGTGGCCAATCTAGTTTGCCGATTGCCGTTCGTTACATCTTTTCGCTGGGGACCTCACCCCCGACACCGATTACGCCGAGCAGTGGACAAGTGGGCCCATCGTCAGGCGGATGCCGTGACAGCGAATTCACGTTCCGGTCTCGAATTCGTGGCAGAGACGTTTCAAATTCAACCGTCTCGACTGACCCATGTTCCGAACGGAGTCGACTTCTCCGGAACAAGCATCTCTCGAGAACGGGCCCGCGATCAACTTGGGTTACCCCGCAACGCGCAGATCATTCTCGGGGTCGCTCGCCTCGTTTCAGACAAGAATCTACCGTTATTTGTGAAAGTCGTCGCACGCGTGTTGTCGACTCATCCCGAAGCCATCTGCATACTGGCAGGTGATGGCCCAGAATATCAGGCAGTACAGCAGCTGGTGGGGCGTACGGCATTTAAGAACAGGATCAAACTCGTCGGTCTGTCGAACGATGTCCCGCAACTTCTGGCTGCCGCGGATTGTCTGCTTTTAACGAGTCACCGCGAGGGTACGCCCAATGCTGTGCTTGAAGCGATGGTTGCTGGCTTGCCAGTCGTCGTGACTGCGGTCGGGGATCTCCCACGGGTCGTCTGCGATGGAGAAACCGGTCATGTTCTACCACCGGGAGACGAAGAGGGACTTACTGCGGCGTGTAATCGCTTGCTTGACGATGATGAAGAGGCGACGAAACTTGGTCAGGCGGGAGCCCAACGCGTTCGCAAGGGTTTTAGCACGGATACGATGGTCGCAACGTACGCAGGAATTTACGATCGTTTAACTAAAGTGAGCGGCTAGTTTGTTGGTTACCGTACACTTAAACTCACTGATCTTGCATGTTTCTTTTGCGATTGTCCTGGTCGTCCCGACTTCAGTTTCGTAGGGGGCGTCGATTAGTTCCGGATCTCAAGAACTGGTCGATGTGCAGAAGTTGAGGAAGCGCTGATGTGTGGTATTTGCGGAGTTCTGGAGCGGTCAGGGCATGTTCCCATTGACCGCAATCTCGTGGAAGCGATGACGGACCGAATGGGTCATCGTGGACCTGACGACCAAGGCCTGTACTTTTCGGATTCTATCGCACTTGGGCATAGACGCCTGTCAATCGTCGACGCATCAGGTGGCCGTCAGCCAATGTCCAGTGGCGACGGATCGATTCACATCGTCTTTAACGGCGAGATCTATAACCATCAGTCCTTACGCCGAACGCTTGAGCAAAAAGGATATCGCTTTTCGACTAGGAGCGACACGGAGAGCCTCCTACATCTCTATGAGGAGTTCGGTGACGGCATGCTCGAGCATCTCGACGGGATGTTCGCTTTCGCAATTTGGGATTCACGTCGTCGGCGATTGTTTCTCGCCCGCGATCGTCTAGGAATCAAGCCACTCTACTACTCTATGACGAATCAGACGTTTGTGTTCGCGTCGGAGATCAAGGCGCTACTCCTGCACCCGTCGGTGAGCCGGGAGATCGACCCGATCGCACTCGATGGCTACCTCGCCCTACAGTACGTCCCGACTCCGAGGACCATATTCTCAGCTGTGAAGAAGTTACCTGCGGGCCATCTCCTTGTTGTGGAACATGATCGCGTCATGTCACGCAGGTACTGGGAGTTGAATCCCGCCGCGGCCGAGATGTCGATCGAGGAGGGCCGTGAGCGGGTTCGAAGTGGACTGGAAGCATCCGTCAGGGCTCGGCTGATGAGTGACGTACCGCTAGGAGTGTTTCTTTCTGGAGGGCTCGACTCAAGTCTTATCGCGGCGTTGATGGCTCAACAGATGGACCGTCCGGTCAAGTCATACTCGATCGGATTCGAGGGAGGAGGGTGGCATTCGGAGACCGAGTATGCAGAACTGGTCGCACGTAGCCTCGGTGCGGAACACCACACGCATATCGTGAGCGCCATGGAAATTGGGCAACTCCTTGGTTCCGTACTTGAACAACTGGACGAACCGCTTGCGGATCCCGCCGCGATTCCGACGTATCTGCTCTCCAAGTTTGCGCGCGAGCAGGTCACGGTCTGCTTGACGGGGGAAGGCGCCGACGAACTCTTCGCAGGCTATCGCCGTTACGCGCTTGAAAAGTCGATGCTGACAGTCGAGGGCATCCCCCGAGGAATTAGGAAGGTGTTTGGGACGGCGGCGGCTCGTCTGATTACTGGGCGACTTCGAAAACCACTACTTAGTATCGGACTCGATCAACCAGAGCGTTTCGTGTTTCTTCGTTCTGTCATTCCTGCGAGCGCGCGGAACGAGTTGTTGCGGTCCGAGGTGGGATCTCAGGTCGATAGCGATCACCTAGAGCGCCGAATGGAAAGACACTTCGTCGCGGGGCGCGGCTTGAACGAGATCTTACGAGCGGACACTCAGGAGTGGCTCGCGGACGACTTACTAATGAAGGTCGACAAGATGAGCATGATGGCGTCGCTCGAGGCGCGCGTGCCGTTTCTGGATCACAAGCTGGTCGAGTTAGTGGCGGGGTTCCCAGCGAGCTGGAAGTACCGGCGAGGAACTAGCAAGTGGTTACTCAAGGACGTCGCCCGTAGTGTGTTGCCGAAGCAGGTGATTGAGCGGCCGAAACACGGATTCATGCCGCCCATCACGACATGGCTGCGCGGAGACTTGGCGGGAACTCTCGACGAGTGCCTGCTCGACCCACAAGCATTATCGTATTCCTACCTGCGGGCAGAAACGGTCCGAAGCTGGATCAGCAGATTCAAACGCGGGGACGCGAGAATGGATTTAAGAATATGGATCATACTTTGTCTTGAGATCTGGATGCGCCGAATCGCGGATCGACCGGTGCCGGGAACGAAGTGATTCATGAGGACTCTGGATGAACTCCTGGGACGGATTATTGACTTTGGTCTGATCGGCCTCGTGGTCTTCACGCCTCTGGCGTTCGGAACTGTCGAGGAGTGGTCGATCGCGGTGGCCCAGATCGTGACAATCGTCATAACTGCCGTCTGGGTTCTTCGAAGAGTGTGGTTCACAAACTCCAGAGAACACGACTCGATCCGAAGCGGCATGATGATTCCCGCAACGTTGCTCGTCATGATCGTTGTTCTCCAGTTGGTTCCTCTGCCGGCATCCTGGATCCGTGTACTCAGTCCCAACACGGCTACAATCTTCGAGCAGTCGTTACCAGGGTACCCGGCCGACGGAGAGGGCTCGTTTGGTGACCTGCCAACGTGGCTACGGGATAACAACTCACCCGAAGCTGGAGAGGTGTCGATGCTCTCTCCGGCCGGGGACGAGATTCGAAACGCTTTGCCAACAAACGCGTTCGATGTGCAATACGCCAGTAGACGCTCGCTGTCGCTGACACCTGCGTATACATTTCGTGCTTTGCAGGTTCTTCTGGCGCACCTGGCGATGTTCTTCGTGGCAGTAGATCGCTTTCGTAATGGCCGCCTTGGTTCGAAAATGCTTTATTCCATCGCCGGTCTTGTAGGACTTCTAGCGATCGTCGGGATACTCCAGCAGCTAACAGCAGAAGGGAACCTGTACTGGTTCCGCTCGGCCGGCGGTTCGGGTTCCTTCGGCCCATTTGTCAGTCACAACAACTTCGCGGGTTGGATGGAGATGGCCCTGCCGATCACAATTGGCCTAGCGGCGTGGACCTGGCATCGTCGTGTTACTGCGGGAACGATATTGCTCATTTTCGTTTCAATCGTTGGGTGTACATCACTGATCTTCTCCCAGTCCCGCGGTGCGGTCGTCGCTCTTGGAACGGCGCTGCTCGTCGTGGGGATCGCTGTCATGTATTTTGAGCGACTCTCGATGCGCGTTGCGATCTTGCCGATTGCAATTGTCGGAGTTGCGATTCCAATAGCCCTGTGGGTAGGTGGTAGTGACATCCAGAAACGCTACGCGACTTTCGCCGATCTTGGTGGCCAGACCTCTCTCGCGTTTCGTTGGCACACGAGCCTCAGAACCATGGAAATGGCGCGAGACTTTCCGATTCTTGGAACCGGTCTCGGTACGTTCGAGGAGGCCTACGCACTCCGCGCCGCCGGTTCTTCACCCCGACGTCTGATCCGCGCCCACAACGACTACGCTCAGTTGCTTGCCGAGGGAGGAATCGGAGCGGGCATCGCCATGGGGTGGGCTCTGGTGATCTTGTTCAGGAAGGCGATCTGGCCAGCTATTAGGGGTGTTCGGCGGTTTGGTCGATGGCCTCAACGCGGCGCGTGTGTGGGGGTCATTGCGCTGCTTCTCCACTCGTTCATTGACTTCAATCTCCAGATCTACAGCAACGCGGCGTTGTTCTGCGTCCTTTGTGCTTATCTGATGGCCGGTGAAGTTGCAACGACTGCGAGCAAGTCGTATAAGACTCGCGGGTGTTGACTACGTAATTGAGAGCGAAGACACGAATGAAGCGTTGGGCGACGACGACGGTTCTTGCCACCATCGCCTTGGCGGGGTTGTGGAATGAGTCGAATCGAATTCGAGCGTGGTCTCATCGCGCTGCGGCAGAGCGTGCGTTTTACGACGGTAACATCGAAGCCACAATGGAAAGTTACCGGCGAGTTCGTGAGATTCTCCCCAGAGAACCGTACTCCTACATCGACGAAGCGGACTCGATAGCGATTTCATTGGATACCGGACTCGTCAACGACATGACTCACGAAGAGGTCACACATCTCGTTGCGCGAGGTGTGACGTTATACTTGGAGGCCATACGCCTTTCGCCCCCGGGCGCATGGTCCTACGAAGGTGTTGGGCGACTGCTAGAGAGTCTGGCGAGGTCATCACGACTCGAAGCCTCGATAGACTTGACTGGGTTTTCGGAAAGTCCGATCGAATCTCTTCTTCCGGAAGAACGGATTCAGGAATTGGCGCTGGCACACGCCGTCCGAATCGAACCGATGAATTTTTATCATCGAGACCATCTTGGTGATTTCTACCTGCGGCATGGATTCGAGGAACGCGCTGCACTTCATTTCCGTGCAGCTGCGAGAATTCACCCAATTTTAGACGATCACTTTTACGTCTCGGACTACATCGAGAGGATTCCTTTGGTTCGAGACGCGATCGCCCTCGGTATCGAGGATGTTCTTCGGGAGGGATCGATTCCGGGCCTCGATGAGCGAGTCTATCGCGCGTTATCCCGCGTTTATCTGCTTCAGGGTCGATTCGCTGACGCCCGGAACAGCTATCGTGAGGCCGTCAAGTTGAGCAGTCTTCCCCACCTTCTCGAAATCGAGATAGGTCAAACCCTATTGGCTGAAAACGATATGGATGGTGCCCTTGCGGCTTTCCAGCGTTCGGCCGCCCTGGAACCCAGCTATTACCGCTCTTGGCTGCAGGTCGGCCGTACACTCGATCGACTCGGCCGGACTGAAGCGGCGGTGGAGGCGTTGGGGAGGGCACGTGGTCTTCAGCCAGCTCGGTTCGAGCCCGCATTCCAACTTGCACGAACGCTCGACAACGGGGGGCGCGACGAGGAGGCCGCACAGCTTCTCGAGAGTCTGATCCTCAATCACTCACACAGGCACGCGTCTTATCAATTACTAGTCGATATCTATCAGGAACAGCAAGCATGGGGCAACGCGACCCGTGTGGCGCGCATGCTCAGCGACAGGTTTCCGCAGGAAGCAATTTTCAAACAGCAAGTCGAAAGACTGGAAGCAATTCGCGAGGGAAAGAGATAATGTACGTTCTTGGAATCTGCGGAGGGATTCGGGCTGGTCACCACGACGGTGCCGCAGCATTGTTTCGCGACGGCCAGCTCGTGGCAGCGGCCGAGGAGGAGCGATTTCTACGGGTCAAGCATGCGACCGCCCGACTCCCCGAGAACGCCGTGCGGTTCTGCTTGAAAGAGGCCGGCATCGAAATCTCGGACATAGATGTGGTCGCCTACAACTACGCGACGATCACCAATATGCGGGAACGCTTGGCGGACTTCTTCCTCCGCCGTTTCGGTCACGCGCCGGAGATCCGTCTGGTCTCGCATTACCTGGCCCATGCTGCCAGCGCGTATCGCTTGTCGGAATTTGACCAAGCGTTGATCATCTCGGCCGATGTTTCAGGTGACTCCGTATCTACGTTCGTCTCATTCGGCAGGGGGGGAGTGATTGAGCCGCTAAAGTCGATCGAGCGTCCAAACAGTCTGGGCCTCTTCTACTCGATGATCACTCAGCACCTCGGTTTCGCTCGCGACAACGACGAATACAAGGTGATGGGCCTCGCTTCCTACGGCCGGGAAGAGATCGACCTATCGTTCCTGCTGTCATGGGAGGGCGGTGATCATCGCTTTAACTACCTACAGTACATGAAATCAGTCGGGCCCCAGTCGCCGTTTCCTGGCAAGCAGGAGGCGCTGTTTCATGAGGCACTCATCGAGCGACTTGGACCCTCACGGCTGCCCGACGAACCTCTCACTCAGCGCCACAAGGACCTTGCATTCAGTGTGCAGAAAACGCTCGAGCGATGCATGCTCGATCTCCTTGATCACTACCACCGAATTACCGGAGCCAAGAACGTCTGCGTTGCCGGTGGGGTTGGACTTAACTGCGTCATGAATCAGCGAATTGCCGCACTGCCGTGGGTTGAGAACATCTTTGTTCAGCCCGCTGCCTCCGACGCCGGCGGTTGTATCGGCGCGGGTTGTGAAGTTCTGGCACAGAAGGGGATCAGTCCCGAACCGCTGGAACACGTCTATCTTGGGCCGTCATTTACCGACGATGAGATCGACGGTTTCACTCGCTCTTACGGCCTCCAGGCACGCAAGGTCGACGACCCCGCCGCATACGCCGCACAAAGTCTGTCGGAGGGCAAGATTCTCGCCTGGTTCCAGGGGCGCATGGAGTTTGGCCCGAGGGCGCTGGGAAACCGCTCGATCCTGGCCAACCCTCAGGACCCCGACATGAAGGAAAAGATTAACGCGACGATTAAATTTCGCGAGGACTTTCGACCGTTCGCGCCTGCCGTACTGGAGGAGCGCGTGCAGGATTGCTTCGTGGACAGTTTTCCGTCTCCGTTCATGACGATGACTTTCGACGTTCATGAAGCGTGGAAGCAGCGGCTGGCCAGTATCACCCACATTGACGGAACTGCACGAATCCAAACGGTCGGACGGAAAACGAATCCTCTCTTTCACAATCTGATCTCGAAATTTGACGAGCTCACGGGTATCCCGGTCGTCATTAACACCTCGTTCAATATCAAGGGGCAGCCGATCTGTCTCTCGCCTCGCGATGCGATTACCACTTTCTATGGCACCGGTATGGACGCCTTGGTTGTGGGGAACTGGGTATTCGAAAAATAGTTCAGCGCGCGCTACGTTTTGAGTCCATCGTCAACTAGTCGCCCACGAGGAGCTCTACGGTTCACTGCAATGATGAACGCGCTCACCATCGATTCGGGGGACTGTTACCAGGGCATCGGAAACACTTCCGAGGAAAATGATGGGGCGGTTCGAAAGCACCCAAAAGTGGACGGCAAATACACGCTGGAGGGGTTGGATGGAGAGTGGTTTGTCAGGGTCAACTTGACGTAGTTATGCGGATCGCCTGCATCTTGACGGTGTTTCCCAGCGTCACCGAGACATTTATTTTCGGTGACCTGCGAGCATTGAAAGACTCCGGCCATGACGTGGGCCTGATGCACTTCCTGGACGGCTCCTGCGACATCTGGCAGAAAGACGCGCGGGTCTTGCGAGAGAACGTTCTTATCGGGGGGCCGCTGGTCTCCCCGGGCGTTTTCGCCGCGTTCGTGGGTTACCTGGTTCGACGGCCAATTCGCCTGATCCGAACGCTGTTGTGGATCGTACTTCATCGCGGATCATCGATCAGGGGTCGGCTCAAGACGCTGCTGATCCTGCCGAAATGCGTACAGTTCGCGAGCGAGTGCAAGCGCTGGCGAGCCGATCGAGTCCACGCAGCTTGGTCCAACCATGCCGCGATCGCCGCGCTCGTCATTCAGCGTCTCAACGGGACACCGTTCAGCATGGCGTCACACGCCGGACAGGACGTCTTTCGAGATCCCGTAATGCTGCGCGAAAAAGTGGCGGGCGCGTCGTTTGTGGCGGTCTGCAATCGGGCGACGTTTGGACGGCTCTTAGAGATCGCCGACCCGGAGGACCATCGCAAATTGGTCCTTCTCTCTCACGGCGTCGATCTCGAAACGTTCGACGTCGAACGAAGCGCACCGCAGGGCTCCTCTCCACGGCGGATCGTTTTCGTCGGTCGGCTGGCGTACGGGAAAGGCATCGCTTACCTGATCGAAGCGGCCCGACTTCTTCACGAAGGTGGAGTCGAGTTTCGGTTGGACCTCTTCGGGGACGGCCCCGAACGGGCTGCGACGCGAGAGTCGATCGAGCAACTGGGCATCGCAGATCAGGTGCAGATGTATGGTGAAGTGAGCCAGGAGGACGTTGCCGGGGCCCTTGTCCAAGCCGACCTGCTGGTGCTTCCCAGCGAACTGAGACACGACGGTGGGAGGGAAGGCCTGCCAAACGTCTTGCTGGAGGCAATGGCCGCAGGAGTTCCTGTAGTCGCGAGCCGAATCGCCTCGGTCGAACAGGCCGTCCAGGACGGGGTGACCGGATTGCTGGTGCCGCAGCGGGATCCCGAGAGTCTGGCGACGGCGATGCGACGCGTGTTCGACGAGCCGGAGCTTACTCATCGCCGGGTGGTGGCCGCGCGAGAGATGGTCCGCGAGTCCTTCGATCGCAAGGTCTGTGGTCGCCGATTCGTCTCGCTGTTCGAGGAGACGCGCTGATGGAATGGGTCTTCTGGATCCTGGCAGCCCTACTGGTCTATCTGCACGGCGGCTACGCATTGATCCTCGTCGGACTGGTCCGACTTCGTGGGAGCGCCACAAAACGGCCTTCTGCGGATCCAGACAACCGGGTTGAGGATTGGCCCGCGGTGACCATACTTATCGGTGCCTACAACGAGGAGGCCGTTCTGGCAGCGAAACTCGATAGTCTGCTGGCACAGGACTATCGCGGCACGATGCGGCTCCTCGTGGTATCCGATCGTTCGAGTGACGGGACCGACGATCTGGCGCGCCGGTACGCGGATCGAGGCGTCGAGCTCTACGTAGCACCACGCCGCCTGGGAAAAGCGGCGAACTTCAGCGCCATCGTCGGCGATCTGACGAGTGAGGTTGTGGTCTGTACCGACGCGGCGGGAAGCTTCGCAAGCGACGTGGTTCGGCTCCTTGTACGGCGACTCGATGATCCGCGTGCCGGCATGGTTGGCGGAAGGATCTTCTACAGCAACGTCGATGCGACCGGCGTGAGCCGTGGCGAGGGGCTCTACTGGCGATTCGAGGTGCTCCTGCGGACGCTCGAGAGTCGTCTGGGTGGCACCGTGATCGTAAGTGGTGCCTGCTACGCGATCCGCCGAACGTTGTTCCGTCCGGTCGTCTCCGCGTTCCCCGATGACTTCATGAGCCCGTTGAACGTGATCGATCAGGGGTTCAGGGTTCTCTACGAGCCTCGCGCACGCATCGAAGAGTCCGTCGCGACGACGGTATCCGGGGAGTTTCGGACGAAGACCCGGATCATTTCGAGAAACGCCGCGGCGTTGTGGTCGATGCGTCGCCTACTAAACCCGTTCCGGGGGCCGGGGGCGGTGGTCAAACTGCTTTCTCACCGCCTCTTGCGATGGCTTGTGGCCCCGATGCTGTTGGCGGCGCTGACCCTCAACATCCTGCTGGCGGGGCAACCGTTCTACGGCGTATTTCTCATTGGGCAGGTGCTGTTCTACGCGTTGGCTCTCCTGGGCCTGGTCCCTGCATTTCGTCGACGGCGACTGATCTTCATCCCGTTCTACTTCTGCCTGGTCAATCTTGCCGCGTCTTTCGGCCTTTTCCGGGCTTTACGCGGACGCATTTCGGGAGTTTGGGAGCCCGTTGAGCGTGAAGACGGACCCTAACGGCATGGCAGAAATCAGGGCATCGTCGTACCTTTCCGGGCACGAAAGACTCACTGGCACGGTTGAGTCGCTCGCGGAGGGGACCCTTGCACGTACTGATCACCGGCGGCGCCGGTTTCATCGGGTCGCATCTTGCCGATGCGCTACTGGAACGTGGCGACAGCGTCAGCATCATCGATGACCTGTCGACGGGGTCGATCCGCAACGTCGCCCATCTCCGCGAGCATCCGAAATTCGATTACATCATTGACACGATGATGAACAAGCCGCTGTTGGCCGAACTCGTCGATCGGGCGGATCTGATCTATCACCTGGCGGCCGCCGTCGGCGTCAAGTTGATCGTCAAGAGTCCCGTGCGAACCATCGAGACCAACGTTCGCGGAACCGAGATCATCCTCGAGTTGGCCGAAAAGAAGCACAAGCGCGTCGTCATCGCGTCGACCTCGGAGGTCTACGGCAAGTCCGCCAAGATCCCGTTCTCGGAGGACGACGATCTGGTGATGGGGCCCACGTCCAAGGGACGCTGGGCTTACGCCTGCTCGAAGGCCATCGACGAGTTTCTTGCGCTGGCCTACTACAACGAGCGCGAGCTTCCGGTCGTGGTAGTCCGGTTGTTCAATACCGTGGGTCCACGGCAGACCGGCCGGTACGGGATGGTGATCCCGACCTTCGTTCGCCAGGCATTGACGGGACAGCCCATCACGGTCTTCGGAGATGGGACCCAGCGACGCTGCTTTACCTATGTCTCCGATGTGGTTGGTGCGTTGGTCAAGCTCGGAGTCGAGCCGCGTGCCACCGGTCGCGTGTTCAACATTGGAAGCAACCAGGAAATCTCGATCGCGGACCTGGCGAACATGGTCAAGGCGATGGCCGACTCGAAGTCTGACGTTGTTCTGGTTCCCTATGACCAGGCGTACGCCGAGGGCTTCGAGGATATGGCTCGCCGTATCCCCGACCTCTCGCGGGTCGGCGATCTGATTGGTTTCAAACCGACGCTGGCGATCCACGAGATTCTCGAGCGGGTCATCGCAGAACAACGATCCATCATCGGCACAACTTCGGTCGAGTCGACCCCGGCTCGCCCGCAGTCGAGCGACCCGCCCAAACGGGCGCCGAGTCCTACGCCTAACGCGTAGAGTGCCGAGTTGAAGCCGGTATTCAGTTTCATTGCCGCGCTGATCGCCTCAGCAGCACTGACTCCGCTGGTGATGTGGGTCGCTCGTCGCACCGGAATGGTCGCCAAGCCGAAGAGCGATCGATGGCACACCAGAACGACGGCGCTCCTCGGCGGAGTCGCGGTCTTCGCTGCGTTCATGATCGGTGTGGTGCCGTTTCTTGAGTTCCCCAACGATTCGACACGCACACGTATTCTCGGCGTGCTGATTGGCGCCGGGCTGGTGTTCGGGCTGGGCTTACTGGATGACCTCGTTCAGATCCGCCCCGGCAGCAAACTTATCGGTCAGATCGTCGCTGCTTGCGTGCTCGTCTACACCGGTGTGTACTTCGACATCCTGGGCATGCCGCTGGTCACGATTCCGCTGACGATCTTCTTTGTCGTCGGTATCACCAACGCCTTCAATCTGCTGGACAATATGGACGGCCTGAGTTCGGGGGTGGCCGCGATCTGCCTTCTGACGCTGTTCCTGTTCAACGTGTTATTGGGGAATCCGGAGGCGTTCGGTGTCGTCATTCTGGCGTTGGCCGGGGCGTTGATCGGATTCCTGATATTCAATTTCAATCCGGCCAAGATCTTCCTGGGCGATTCCGGATCGCTGTTCATCGGCTTCACGGTGGCGGCGATCTCGATTCTGGGCACCTGGGAGCAGGCGTCCAATACGTTCCTGATCCTGGCGGTCCCGGTTGTGGTGCTTGGAGTGCCGATCTTCGATACGACGTTCGTCACGGTAACGCGTACGCTCGCCGGAACCCCAGTGTCGCAGGGGGGGCGCGATCACACCTCGCATCGCCTCGTTCGTCTAGGAATGAGTGAGCGCGCCGCCGTCCTCGTGATCTATGCCATCTGTATCGTGTTCTCGGCGATCGCGGTGCTCAGCCTTCAGGTCGGATCCTTCGGACTGGGAGTCTTCGCCATCCTGGCCGTGATCGCGATCTTCTGGTTTGGTGTGTTCCTGGCCCATGACAAGTTGTACAAGCCGGTCGAAGGGGAGACCTCAGCCGACGGCACGCTCATTCGTACGCTGGTAATGCAGAAGATGCGAATGGCCGAGGTCTTGATCGATCTCACGCTGTTTGGTGCCGCCTATATCGCCGCGTACATGATTCGCTTTGAGGGTGACCTCGTCGGCCTACCGCAGGACAAGCTGATAGAGTCTCTCCCGGTGGTGCTGGCCGTCAAGTTCGTGGTCTTCTTCTCGTTCGGTCTCTACCGTCGCATTTGGGCGTTTACCGGGATCCACGATCTGACGGTCATTGGCCGCAGCATCCTGACATCGACATTGGTCTCGGTCGTTCTGCTCTGGGGTATCAATCGCCTCGACGGCTACTCGCGGACGGTCTTCGTGATCGACGCGGTCTTGCTGCTGGTGTTCACGGCGGGCAGCCGAGTGATGTTCAGGGTGCTACGGGAATGGGCCAACAACCAGACGGCCGCCGGGCGTCGGTTGCTGATCTTCGGCGCTGGCGTGGCGGGCGAACTGCTGCTTCGTGAGGTTCGTAGCGACTCCAGCCTGGGGTTCCAACCGGTCGGCTTTATCGACGATGACGTAAGGAAGCGGGGTCGCCGCATCCACGGACTGAAGATCTACGGCGGTCGTGGCGATCTGGGGCGGATCGTGGAGCGAGAGACGGTCGATGAGATCATCATCGCGATCCCATCTCTGGACGACGACGCGCAGGCTCTGATCCAGGACGCCTGCCGAAAAACCGGCATTCCCTGCCGCAACATGAAACGAGTCAGCTCGACGTTCTTGAACTGAAATGCCAATAGAATCGCCATCTTTGGTCTTTCCGACGGCCCGACTGGCCGGTTCGCGAGTCTGTTCGTATAGTAAGGACGGACTTCGTCCGGCACGGCGGGAGAAAAGACGTGGGTAACGTGGGCAACACCCAGGAGGTCGGCGAGCGCGGGCAGCACCTTCGTGACTACTGGCAGGTCGTCTTGCACGGTAAGTGGATGGTGTTGACCATCGCATTTGTCGTCTTGAGCCTGGTGGCCGTTACGACCTTCATGCAGGTGCCGATTTACCGAGCGACGGCCACGGTCGAGATCCAGCCGCGACCCAAGAGCCTTACTCCCAACGCGGATTTCTCTCAGCTCGGGGCCTCCGGCTGGGGCTACATGGCCGACGATCGTTACATCAACACTCAAAAGCAGATCGTCAAGAGTCGGGACACCGCACGCAAGGTCATTGAGGATCTCGGACTAGGAAATGTGTTGCCCTATTCCGATCTGCAGGACCCGGCAGGTTGGCTTGCATCGCGGGTGAAACTGGACATGACGATTGACACTTACTTGGTCGAGGTAAGTATCGAGGACGCCGACCCTGCGACGGCTCAACTGTTGGTCAACACAGTCGCTCGTGTCTACATCGATTCCAACATTGACTCGGCGATCGGGAATGCCCGTCGAATCATGGACGAACTGTATTCCCAGCTCGATCCAATTCGAAAATCGATTGCCGAAAAAGAGGACCGTCGATATCAGCTAGCCCGTGAGACAGAACTCTACGTTCCGGACCCGTCCGACGACGCAACCCGGCTACGCATCAATCAACTCCAGGAAGAGTTGACCGAAATTGGTATCTCCCGGGCTTCCCTCGAGGCCACTTTCAATGCAATCGAGAAACTCGAACAACGAGGCGGCAGTTTTCTCGGTCTTGACGCCGTGGCTAACGATCCGTTGATCATCGAATTGAGCACGCAGGCGTACGCACTGGAGAAGGAACTCGAGAAGCAATCGCTGTCGTTTCGTGATGAACATCCGCGAACCAAGACCACGCGGGCCGGGTTGGATGACATCCATCGTCAGCTTGACCTGGAAACCAACAAGATAATCGTAAAGGTCAAGACCCAGTACTCGATCGACCGCAGTCGCGAGACTGACCTGAAGCGGCAGCTACGAGGGGTTCGCGAAGAGGGCATGGATCGCTCTCGCACTTCGACTGAAGTCGTGATGATCGACGCCGAATTGAAAGAGGATCGACGGATCTACGACCTGATCATGGCCCGTGTAGGTGAGATCGATCTCAACCGTGAGACTTTGACCAACAACATCCGCCTTATGGACGAGGCGGTCCTTCCCGCATTTCCGGTGCGTCCTCGGAAGGCGCTGAATCTGGCCGCTGGATTGGCATTGGGATTGTTCCTGGGTATCGGCGCAGTGTTCTTCACCGATTATCTGGACAACACGATCAAGACTCCCGAAGACATCGAGCAGTACCTCGGACTGCCGCTGCTCTCGGTCGTACCCCGTGTCCGTAAGGAAACCTCGGCAGCGATCGTCGAGGCGTACCAGACGCTTCGTACGAGCGTTTTGTTCGCCAGCAAGAGTCGGACATTGAAGACCGTGCTGGTTACCAGTTCGGGTGCAGGAGAGGGCAAGTCAACGACCATCGTCAACCTTGCCAAGGCGCTGACGTCCGCCGGTGACCGGGTGATCCTGGTGGACGGCGATCTTCGACGCCCGACGATCCACGATCATCTTGGCCTGCGTCGCGAAGGCGGGCTGACGGATCACCTACTCGGCAGCCGCAAGGGCGAGGGGGGCGAAGGCTACGAGGAATACCTCAAGCAACTACCCAACTCTCCGAATCTCGACATCCTGACCTGTGGACCGATCCCACCCAATCCTACCGAGTTGTTTGGTGCTGCCGGATTCAAGGAATTGCTCGCGGGACTCCAGCAGTCTTACGACTGGGTGTTGCTCGACTCCCCACCGGTGGCCGCGCTCTCGGACTCGTTGATTCTCGGTTCGATGGTCGACATGGTGGTCCTCGTGATCCGACACAGCAACAACGATCGTGAGACGATCCGCCGCTCGGCCAAGAAGCTCCGCGAGGTGAACGCCAATCTCATTGGCGCCGTCCTGAACGACGTCGACAGTACCCATGCGACGTACAAGGATCACTACTACGGCAACTATGACTACACATCTCCCGTCAAGAAACAGACGCGGAAGAAGAAGCAACAAAATCTGGGTGCCTAGACGATGACGACGATCTCGTGGGCGGAGACACTCACCGACGCTCGTCAGCGCGCCGCCGACGAAGCCAAGCTCCTCCTGACCTACATCTATTCCCCCGGCTGACTGGGTTGTCGCCGCATGGATGCCGTGACGTATCCACACCCAGACACCCAGTCCGCCATCGCCGCAGACTTCGTTCCGTACAAGATCAACATGCTCGAGCGTCATCCGGACTTTCGCGACGCCTCGGCCGGCGCCCGGGTCTCATGGGGTCCCACACTCATCGTCGCCGACGGGCGAGGGCTTCTGATCCGACGCTGGGTGGGTTGGCTGCCACCGGACGGGTTTGTCGCCGAGCTTGCGTTCTGCCGTGCCGCCGCGGACTACAGCCACGGCAAGTTTGAGGAGGCGCGATCGGGGTTCGCGACGCTTGCGGAAGGCAGCGGCGATCATCCGATCCAGGCCGAGGCTCTCTACTGGCAGGGTATCGCCGGGTTCATGGCAGGCAAACAGGATTGGGCGGCCCTGCGGGAGTCCTGGGGGCGTCTGGCTCGCGAGCAGCCCGGCACCCGATTTGGCACCTACGCATCGGTAATCCACGATGCGCCGGAAGATAGCTGATGTGGTAGCGTCGGTTCAGGAGGCATCATGCGAATGTTCCCGTCTACGCCGTCAATCCTTGTTGTTCTTGTCTGTCTGCTGCCGCTCGTCGGGTGTGAGCAGGTCCCCGAGGAAGGGGCCAAGCTCTCCATCGACGATGGTTGGGCGGCCGTCCAGCAGGCCCATGCCGACCTGGACGCGAAGCGGGCACAGTTGGCAGCCCTGCCGGAGGATGGCGAGGGCGAGGGCGAGGGCGAGCCTACGCCGCGTCAGACCCTAGAGGCGGAACTCGACGTGCAGTCCAGGGCGTTCTCTGATCAACTGGTCGACTTCATCAACGGGTCCGGGATGGTCGAGGGTGAGCCTCTCAACGAGATCCAGCAGGCGGCCATCCGTCTCAAGAGCTCGGAGGACATCCTCGTCGCGGAGCAGTACATCACGTCGCGGGCCAACTACAATCGGGCGATCGAGATCTACAACGGTGCCCTGATGCTCGATCCCGACAATGAGGCGCTGACCACCGCCCTCGCTCACGCCGAGTCCATGCGTTACATGACCAAGGAGCGATTCGCCGCCGCCACGGAGGGGATGAGCGAAGCGCAGGTCACGGCGGCCATCGGCGTCGTCAAACCGGGCAACGTGAACGATTACCGGCCCGAGGGCAAGGGTGTCGTAGCCTGGTTCTACCCGAAGGAAGACGGCGGTGTCGCCGGGGTCTGGTTCAAGGAGTCCGGGGGAGTTCTGCGAGTCTTTCAACTGTTGTGGGACCAACCCTCCAAGAGCAAGAGCTAGGGAACCTTCGCCTCGTAGGCGGTTCCGTATCGCAGCAGCATCGTCTCTGCGACTCCATCGGAGTCGATCGTCACGATGTAGAGCCGATCGTACTCGCCGGGCTCGTCGATGGGGGAGCCCGGTTCACCCCCCAGTAGCTTGACCATTCCCGGGGTTGTGTTGCTGTGCCCCACCACAAGATGACGCCCGGGAGTTTCGCGAAGACGCGTCGCGAATGCCTCTAATTTCCTCGGGTCATACAGCGACACGTCGATTCCCAGCCGCGACGCCAGCGGAGCGGCGGTCGTCTTCGTGCGAACGTAGTCGGTGCTGTGGATATGGGTCACGTGGGCGTCTGCCAGCAGGACGGCCAATCGATCCGAGCGGTCGATACCGGGAGGGGAGAGTGCCGGGTCGTCTCCGGTCTTGACCTTCTCTGCGTGACGGACCAGGAACACGACCGTGTCCGCCGCCGGCGTTGCCGACGAGCATCCGCAAAGAACCGCCAGCAGCAGAAGAGACAGACCGATTCGACGGATCATGGACTTCCTCCCGCGTCACCGTGAGAGAGACTTCGGCCACGCCCACGGATTCGCAGGTTGAGCATCTCGACGAAGACCGAGAATCCCATGGCGAAGTAGATATACCCCTTCGGGATATGGTGGTCGAGGCCCTCCGCGACCAGGTTGATGCCGATCAGCAGGAGAAAGCTGAGAGCCAGCATCTTCACCGTCGGATGATGCTCGACAAAACTCGAAATCGAGTTGGCGGACAACATCATGACGCCGACGGCAATGATGACGGCCGCCACCATCACTCCCAACCGATCGGCCATGCCGACCGCGGTGATCACCGAGTCGAGAGAGAAGACCAGGTCCAGGAGAAGAATCTGCACGATGATCGCGAAGAACGAGTGGACGCGCGCGTTGTTCTTGCGCGATCCATGCTCGCCCTCAATCTTCTCGTGGATCTCGAGGGTGCTCTTGCCGATCAAGAACAGGCCCCCTCCCAGCAGGATCATGTCCCGCCCCGAGATCTCGTTGCCCAGAAGGGTGACCAGCGGCGAGGTGAGCCTCATGATCCAGGTGATCGAGAAAAGTAGGCCGACGCGCATGAACATCGCCAGGGCCAGGCCGAGCCGCCGGGCCGACGCCTGCTGCTCCTGAGGCAGCTTCGTCGAGAGGATCGAAATGAAAACGATGTTGTCGATTCCGAGGACGATCTCGAGGGCGGTCAGGGTGACCAGCGCTGTCCATATCTGGGGATCGCTCAGCCACTCCATGACGTCGTTTCCGGACCTCTTTGCGGTGTCTCGCCCGAAAAACGGCGAACCTCCCACATATCCTGCCACACGGGGTCGATCCGGACGACGAAAGTTCAGAAAATACCCGCTCCTAACCGGCTTCTCAGCGTTTATCCTTGCCTACCCTGACGAGCGGAGTGACGGCATGGAACAAAAACGCGGCCACTGGACATCCAGTGCGGGCTTCATCCTCGCGGCGACCGGCAGCGCCATCGGGTTGGGAAACCTGTGGAAGTTCCCCTTCATTACGTGGAACAACCAGGGTGGCGCGTTTGTCCTGACCTACCTGATCTGCATTCTGGCGGTCGGCCTCCCCATCATGATGGCCGAACTGCTGATCGGAAGGACCAGTCAGAAGAGTGTCGTGGGCGCCCTCAAGCACGCCGTGGGTCCCGCCTGGGGCATCGTCGGCCTCTGGGGTGTCTTCTGCGGTTTCATCCTCCTCAGTTATTACACGGTGATCGCCGGCTGGTCCCTGTTCTATTTCTGGAAGTCGCTGGGATGGAGCCTCAACGGATTTCCGGCGGATCTTGCCACCGGAGATCTGTTCGGCAGTCAGGCCGGCAACGGGGGGCTCCAGCTGGGGCTCTCCATGGTCTTCTCGATGGCGACCGTCTCCGTCGTCTACTTCGGCGTCCAGAAAGGGATCGAGCGGATCACGCGGACTGCGCTGCCGGTGCTGTTCGGCATCCTGATCATGCTGTTTATCGCCGCTATCGGTATGGAGGGTTCCGGCAAAGCGTTGTCTTTCATCTTCCGACCCAATTTCTCGGAGCTGGAACCATCGGGGATTCTGGAGGCGCTGGGTCACTCGTTCTTCACGCTGTCGCTCGGCATGGGCGCCATGGTGACCTACGGGTCGTACCTCGATCGTAAGCAGTCGCTGGTCAAGGCGTCCGCGGTCATCGTCCTTCTCGATACGCTCATCGCATTGGTGGCGACGGTGATCATGTTCTCGGTGATCTTCTCCGTCCCCGGCATGGACGGACAGGTCGGAAAATCCACCGTCGGCATGCTGTTCATTTCGCTCCCGCAGCTGTTCTACTCGGAGGTCCCGTTCGGAACGATTCTGGCGCCGATGTTCTACGTTCTCGTCGCCGTGGCGGCGCTCACGTCTACCATCTCGCTCCTGGAGGTGGTTGCCAGCTACGTCATCGACGAGCACAAGGTCGCCCGCGCCAAGGCCACGCTCCTGTGTGGCGGCACGATCTTCGTCTTCACGATCCTGGCGGCGATGTCGTTCGGTGCGGTTCCCGCGATCTCAACCTTCGAGATCTTCGCCGGCAAACCCGGCTGGTTCGCCACCGCCGATCATTTCGTGTCCAACTGGATGCTTCCGACCGGTGGGTTCGCCGTGACCCTCGCCGCCGGCTGGTTCATGACCCGCAAGGCGACGGAGTCCGAGTTGGTGGATGGAAACCAACCCGCCTGGTTCCACTACGGGGCATGGCGCTTCTTCATCCGCTACGTGGCGCCGGTCGCGGTCGCCGCGATCATCGTCGCCGTGATCCTGGGGGTCGACTTCTCCTGACCGGCTCTCGAACCGACAACCCACAGCTTAGACAGCGAGACATTCTTCGCTTCTGGCTCCCGCTGGCCGGCACCTGGATGATGATGGCGGTGGAGGGACCCCTTCTCGCGTCGGTCATCGCGCGGCTCGCCGAGCCTCGCTATAACCTCGCGGCATTCGGCGTTGCGTTCGCCGTCGCGGTGATCGTCGAGGCACCCGTCATCATGATGCTGGGAGCGTCGACGGCGCTGGTGGACGGGCGTGAGACGTTCTTGCGTCTACGACAATTCACTCACTGGCTCAATCTGGGAACAACCGCGGCGATGTTGTTGGTTGTCCTGACGCCGCTCTATCGACCGATCTTCGAGGGGCTCATCGGGCTCGACCCGCACGTGGCAGATCTGACCCGTGGCGCATTGATGATCCTGCTCCCGTGGCCGGCGGCGATCGGTTATCGACGGTTTCACCAGGGCCTGTTGATCCGTCGCGGGTCGCCGCGACGTGTCGCTTACGGGACGGTCGTGAGACTGCTGACGATGCTGAGCGCGGTGGTTGCGTTCTACAACCTAACCTCGATCGCGGGGGCCTATCTCGGCGCGGCGGCGCTGACGATCGCGGTCTGTACCGAGGCGGTCGTCGCACGTTGGATGGCCCGCCACGAGGTGCGACGTTTGACGGCCCACGATGCGGAGGCGGGGAGCGCGACCAGCTACGGGAAGATCTGGCAGTTCTATCTACCACTCGCCTGGACGTCAGTCGTGGCCATGGCCGCTCAGCCGCTCGTGACGTTCTTCATGGGGCGGGCCCCACGTCCCCTGGACTCACTCGCGGTTCTTCCGGTGATCAACGCCCTCACGTTTCTGTTCCGGAGCCTTGGGCTGGCCTACCAGGAAGTGATCATCACGATGCTCGCCCGGGATCCGTCCTATCGCCGGCCCGTGCTCCGTTTTGCCCTGACTCTGGGCCTGTCGGCCAGTATCGGTCTGGCGCTCATCGTGGCAACGCCGTTCTCTCGTGTGTGGTTTCAGACCCTGTCCGGGCTGGATGAATCGTTGTATCGATTTGCGCTGTTGCCGGCGTGGATCCTGATCCCGATCCCGGCGCTGTCGGTCCTGTTGTCGGTTCAGCGAGCGTTCCTCATGCACCAACGCTACACACGACCGATCACCTGGGCGACGGTTATCGAGATCGCGGGTATCGCCGGGCTCCTGGCCTTGCTGATCCGTACGACGCCGTGGGTCGGGGCGGTCGCGGCGGCGATTGCATTCGTCGGCGGACGACTCGCGGGAAATCTGACGCTCGTGGGGCCGTTGCGAGCGGTCAGGGGCAGATCGCAATCGTCTGGGTGAGACAACTCGACGACCCCGGAGACCGCTCGACACCCTGGCTGTTACGCCCGTGTGAGCCTTCTTCAATCGTGTCGGTCGGAACGACAAGATAGTAGCGATCGCCGAGATCCGGATCGATAGTCGCGGTAACGGCACTCTCGGTCGTACAGGCGATGGGTTCGTGCCCGTACCAGCCGCCGATCCGACCCTCATAGATCTCGTAGTCGACGTCGGTGGTCGTACACGAATCGGCCCAGTCCAGGACCAATTGCTGCCCGACACCCTTACCGATCGTTAGCGGCGTGGGTTCTCCGTTCTGTCCGGGGATCCGTCCCGACCCGGTATTGGCACCGATCCGGAAATAATGGTTGTAGAACTTGCCGTCGAATTCGATCTCGAAGCGCCAGACCCCTGTCGGTCCGGATGGCGCAACGTTCGTCAGGGACCACCACCAGTAGGCGCCGGAGTAGAACCCCGCGTTACTGGTGTGATTCCAGTTCGCGTAGACCGAGTTGTCGGGTCGGTAGATCGTGATGGTGCTCATCTGAACGAGCAACTGGTCACGGTAGTAGCCGGTGAAGTAGATCGTGGAGCCTGGGTTGAAGACGTTCTGTACGTTGGGCGATTCCTGCTGGGAGCAGGTGTTGAAATTGGGCGGAGAAAATCCCGTGGTCAGACGATTGATCGCCGAGTCGTAATACGGACGTTGGGATGCCCACCAGCTGTTGGCGTTCATCAGATTGCACGTCCCGTTATAAGGGTCGTTCAGCGTTAGCGTCGAGTCGTAGGACTCGAAGTGAAGATGGGGACCCGTAGAACTGCCCGAACTTCCGATGATGCCGAGGTACTCGCCCTGGGTCACCGTCTGCCCGACGCCCTTTGCCGTCAACGATCCGCTCTTGAGGTGGCCATACCAGGTGCGGGATCCGTCGCCATGCTCCAGATAGATCGCATTCCATGGGGCGGCCTGGAGGGCGCAGCTTCGATCGAAGTTGCCGTCATCCTTCAGGATGATGGTCCCGTCGGCGGCGGCGACGACCTCGACAAGATCGAGATCCATCATCAACCAGGGGAACGGCCACGTATAGATATCGACTCCCTGATGGTTGTAGCCGGTCGACAAGTCGTACGACCGGGCACCGCACGCGAAGTCCTCGATACTCCCAGGTGCGATCGGGTCGTGATCGACGAAATTCGAGATGCCGTGATGACCAGGCTGGGTCAGGCTGACCGCGGCGCGGACGGGCCACGCCAGGACGGCATTGGCTCGCTGCAGAGTCGATTCCTGGGGAAGAATCCGTTCCAGCCGCAGCCGATCGACGTTGCGCTCGATCTCCGCCTCGATACGGAAGCGGGCCTCCGGGGTCAATTCATCGCCAGGACGAGGAGTCGCGGGTTCACCGCCGCCCTGCTCGTCGGGACCCCGCCCCTCGGCGAGAATGACGGAGCCGCCAATGAGAAAGACGCTCAACATTCCGAGGAGCAGCCCACCCGCGGGGTGTCGTCGATCGATGGAAAACACGCTCTTGCCCAGCCAAAAAAACTTTACCTGATTATGATACATACGCGATTTTGCCTCGCCCTCAACGTTATTATCAGAATTCCGGATCTGAACTCGCGGTGGCACCCCAGACCGCCGGAACCCTGGCCGTTTTCACTCGTAAACGACCGGAGGAGAAATGCCATGAACTCGAAGAATCGTCTCGCTGTCATTATGGTCACGCTGATATGGTTAACGGCTTGTGGGGGGGCCGAAATGTCCGACGACGGACGAACGGGTAGCGATATGAACATCCTGCTCGCGGAATTCGCTGGGCCCTACGACGGTGTGCCCGCGTTCGACCGCATGGACCTGAACGACGTCCGTTCGGCTCTCACCACCGCGATCGACGCACATCTCGAGGAACTGGATGCCGTCGCGGCAAACAGTGAACCTGCGAATTTCGAAAACACGATCGTCGCGATGGAGCGCGCCGGCGAAACGATCGGGACCGTTTTTACCTACTGGGGGATCTGGAGCGCCAATCGATCGTCACCCGAGTTTCGCGAAATCCAGCGCGAGATGAATCCACGGTTGTCCGAGTACCAGTCGAAGATCATCCAGAACGATGCCCTCTTCCGACGGATCAAGAACGTCTACGAGAGTGACGAGATGGACTCCCTGAGTCCGAGCCAACGCCGGCTTGTCTGGCTTACGTACGACGGGTTTGCCAGCAACGGCGCGACCCTGGACGGGACGGCCCGGGAGCGCTACGCAGAGATCAACAAGCGGCTCTCGGATCTCCAGACACAATTCTCTAATAACGTTCTGGCAGACGAAGAGAACTATGTTCTCTATCTCAACGCAGACCAACTCGGAGGCTTGTCAAAGTCGTTCACCGACGCGGCCGCAGCCGCAGCAACCGAGCGAGATCAGGACGGGGCATACGCCATCACCAACACGCGTTCGTCGATGGAGCCGTTTCTGACCACGTCGTCGGATAGAGCGCTCCGCGAGAAAGTCTGGCGAACGTATTTCTCTCGTGGTGACAACGGCGACGAGTTCGACAACAACGCGATCATCTCCGAAATTCTCCGTCTACGTCACGAACGGGTGCAACTCCTTGGATACGAGACGTACGCCCACTGGCGTCTGCAGAATCGAATGGCTCGTGAGCCGCAGCGGGCCCTTGACCTGATGGAGGCTGTCTGGCCGGCGGCCCTTGGCCGGGTTCAGGAAGAGGTTGCCGATATGCAGGCGATCGCGGACGCGGATGGAGCGGGCATCACCATCGAGCCGTGGGATTATCGCTATTACGCTGAGCGTGTCCGTCAGGCCAAGTACGATCTCGACTTCGACGAGGTAAAACAATACTTGCAGATGGATCGACTCGTTTCCGCGATGCACTACGTGGCGGGCGAGCTGTTCGATTTCGAATTTACACCCGTTCCCAGCGATACCGTGCCCGTCTTTCACGAGGATATGAGCGTCTACGAGGTGACCCGCCGGTCTTCCGGGGAAAGGGTGGGGCTCTGGTATCTGGATCCGTACGCCCGTCAGGGAAAACGATCCGGCGCCTGGGCGACCAGTTACCGGCGGCACGAGAGCTTCGATGGAGAGCGGACGGTTCTCAGCGCCAATAACTCCAACTTCATCAAGGGTGCGCCAGGGCAGACCGTGTTGATCTCCTGGACCGATGCCACCACTCTATTCCACGAGTTTGGCCATGCGTTGCATTCCTTATCGTCGCAGGTCGCTTATCCGACACTCAACGGCGGACTGCGGGACTACACGGAGTTTCAATCCCAACTCCTGGAGCGTTGGCTCCTGACTGATCGCGTGATCGAGTCGTATCTTACGCACCACGAAACCGGGGAGCCGATGCCGGCGGAACTCGTTGCGAAGATTCGCAAAGCGGCGACATTCAATCAAGGATTCTCAACCGTCGAGTACCTTGCCTCGGCCCTCATGGACATGCGTTACCACATGACCGATCCGGCGGGGATCGAGCCGGATCGATTCGAGCGTGAGACCCTGAAGACCCTCGACATGCCGAAAGAGATCGTCATGCGGCATCGGAGCCCGCACTTTGGTCATATCTTCAGTAGCGAGGGATACTCCGCCGGGTACTACAGCTATCTCTGGGCCGATGTCTTGACCTCCGACGCGGCGGAGGCGTTCGTGGAAGCCGGCGACGGTTTTTACGACGCCGACCTCGCGGCAAAGCTCGTCGAGCACCTGTTCGCGATCCAGAACGCCGTCGACCCTGCGGACGCCTATCGCGAATTCCGCGGTCGAGATGCCGGCATCGGTGCCTTGATGAGGGACCGCGGTTTCCCGGTGCCCGCCCGCCATTAGACCCCGTAACTTACCCGTTTTTCGGCCCGTTCCCGGCGGGGCTTGACCCGCCCCCGTTCCGGAATAGGTTACGACTATGTAACGGTTCGGGAGATCTGATGGAAGATCGACGCCAGGAATCCGGCTTTACTCTGATCGAATTGATGGTGGTCGTTCTGATCATCGGGCTGCTGAGTTCGATCGCGGTTCCCATGTTTGGGCGCGCCATGGAGAAAGCCAATCGGACGGCTACTGCGGCCGCCATGGATACCCTCTACGATGCGATGAGTCGTCACTATGCCGACAACGGAAGCTACGCCACGCTCGATACGGCGACTCTGGAGCCTCTCATTAGTAATGGCTACATCGACGATGCCGACTCCATCTTGAAGAAGTTCGACGGCGAGAAGATCCTGGGATTCAAGGATCTGGGTCCATTCGGCTGGTGGAGTGTCGTTCGCCCGAAGGGTGACGCGAAGTCCCTGATCTATACCGGCCAGGTGCTTATCCCATCCGGTCTTGGCGACGTCAACTGGGACGGCGTCTACTGGTACAACGCGACCTACACACCCGATGGCCTCGTGCGGATCGACGGGTCGCCTCGATGACAAACGAAGACGGATCGCTAACGTCCCACGTTGTCGGGTCGGACAACACGCCGATGGAGTTCGCGGACGCGTTGGATCTGCTGTCGATCCAGTTGGATCGGCTTCTGGCAACGCTTCCCGACAGAAGTCTCGAAGCGCGACGCCAGATCACACGGGAACTTCACTACGAGCCACGACCGGAAGAGCTTCAGACCATCCTCCGTATAGCGGAGGACGAGGCCACCGGTGGGCCACGGTTTACGATTCCACGCGATCTCCTGCGCACGCGTCTCGTGGTCGAACGAGAGCTGCGTCGTCTGTTGGAGATGAAGCCTCTGGAGGTGACCGAGATCGAGGGCTGTGCGCGGGTTCTCCCGCCGTTGCTCGATGAGGTCGTTCGACTAGAGAATCGGCTGCGAACGCTTTCCTATGATGACGAAGAGCTCAATCGCGGCGACAAGGACTACCTCTTGCAGATGGGCGACGTCCTCTGCTGCTCACGATCCGACCTGATCGCATGCATGGTCCTGGCCATCCGGCTCGCACAGCTGACCCGGGCCGAGGGGCGTGGCGAACTGGAGCGAGAAACCGAAATGCTCTCTCACGAGCAACAACTATGTATTCGAAGCGTAATCGATCCGGATGCCGAGGATTGTGCATCGAGGGCGACCGTCGACGCCCTGGCAATCCAATCGCTCGTCGAGTTGTACTTACAGGAATGGGTCCAGCTTGGGCACCCGTCGGACGACAACAAGCCGGTCCGTGCGCAGCGCGACGTCCTGATTGAACGCTTGACACAATCACAGGTCGCTCTCGAATTTGTCGCTTCCAGAGTGCAAGATCAACAGGACGGAGCCTTGCAGGCGGGACTCTCTGGTTTCGCCGAAGAACTGCGATCGAGCGGTCGGGGCCTATTCTCGCTGAAGCTCCGACTGGCACCCGTCCTACGAGATCCGTACGAGGATTTGGGCGCGGAGGAGGCCGGGAAGATCGCGACGGATATCGATTCCATGCGTGCGCTGTTACGCGAATCGGTGGCCGGGGATGTTGCATTACCGGACGCGCCGAAGAAGGTCAGCGAGGAAGAGCTGTACCTGGGCGCGCTCAAGGATATGCGGACCCGGGGAGATACCGTCACGGAGTACGTGGTCGCCAAGCAGCGCCCCAACCAGTTGGCTCGCCAACGACGCAGAATGAAGATTCTCGGGTCCGTCGCGGGTGTTCTCTTCGTGACTTCGATCTTCATCAATTTCTTCGTACTTGGTGCGGGACGGTCCGACCCCGAGCCGCCGTCGATCCTTGAACTGTCGGCCGCGTGTAACGTGACCCGCGTCGAGACGGCCGGGCCGATGATGTTTGCGCACGTCGACGACTGGGCCGATCTATCCGAAGAAGAACGACAGTCTCGAATCACGGACCTCGGCAAGCGGACCCACAAGAACGGGTTCCAGTCGGTGATCCTGTTCAACGAGTTTGGGGAGCCCGCCGCGGCCTGGCAGCGCGGTCGCGGTCCCGGAGCCGTCGTTTCCGAGTGACACTCTCTTGACGGTATATCTGAAGGCACTCAAGTTGATGCCGTAGTCCGTCCGCGACGCTATTCGCAGACGAGGGAGACCGGTGGCGTGTTGGTGCAGGCAATCGACTGCGTCATGCCGCCGGCCAATAGCCCGCATGCGTTGTCGATCGCGGTTCGACTGGCCGAAGCGTCATCAGGACCGATGGCGCTTCGGCAGACGGTGCGTCCGTTGAACTGGATGCAGGCCTCACAGGAGACCTTGGCCTGTTGCAGCATGACGTAGATCAGGAGGCCGAACGTCCCGACGAGGACGACGCTGATCAGGATCGCCAACTTTGTTCTTACGGTAGCCATCGAGTCAGCAGAATAGCACCGACGCCCCTTAACAGGGCTGCGAGGTTAGCGTAAGCTACAGAGACCGACGCGTCCTGGGGAGGATCGCCATGCAGCCGAACACCCGTCGCCCTCAGTTGCTCAGACGGTCGTTCTGGATCGCCGGCGCGGCTCTAGCCTCCGTCACCGTGGTCTCCGGCGCGGGACCCCGTTTCGACGGCCTTTTCGAGTCCGGGGGTCCCGAGGTCAAGATGACCGTCCAGTTGGCACAGGGCGAAGATGGCACGGTCGCTGGCGTGATGCTCGCCGACGGTGTCCAGATGCAGATCAAGGGGTCCCCGGGGGACCCGGGTGTGGTCGGCACACTGGTCGGGAGCTACGGCGACAGCTATGGGTTCCGGGCCTGGTTCGAGGTTGGCGACGATGCACTCCACTTCTCGGTCTACCCGGTCGATATCTACGGCCGCGGTCAACCCGACGCCGGTGAACTCATCGTCCTGACCCGTCGCGGACGCGCTATCTCCGTCAACCGTGTCGTGATGACATCCGAGCAACTTGCGAAGATAGAGAACAGCTATCAGTTCACCCTCCCCGAGGGTCGTTACTGGTACGACCAGGCGTGTGGCGCGTGGGGGGGGATGTGATGTTTCTCAAACGGCTCCCGGGTGGGAAGTCGATCTCGTATCCGTGACCGCTATGACGCGAGAGACGGTCTTTACAATCGGTCATTCGACTCATTCCACGACGACGTTCGTTGGCCTCCTCCGTCAGCACGAGATTACCGCCGTCGGCGATGTTCGGTCGTCTCCCTATAGTCGTTTCAATCCCCAGTTCAATCGCGAGACGCTCAAGCGAGATCTCTGGGCATCCGGAATCGCGTATGTGTTTCTTGGCGACGAACTGGGCGCGCGACGGAGTGAACCCGAGTGTTACGACGCCGATGGACGGGTCCTCTACGACGTTGCCGCACGCACGACCCTGTTTCGGCAGGGTCTACAACGACTTCGTCTTGGCCTGCAGCAGCACCGCATCGCACTGATGTGCGCGGAGCGAGACCCCATCCAGTGCCATCGAACTCTGCTGATCTGTCGCGCACTGCGCGATGGCCCCGAGGAGATCCTCCACATCCGCGCCGACGGGAGTGCCGAACCCCATGCGGAGTTGGAACAGCGATTACTGAAACGAATGAAGCTCCCGCCGACGGACCTGTTTGCGGACAAAGACGCAATGATTCTCCGCGCGTACGACAGTCGCGTCCAGAAACGATCCTCGTAGCGCCGGGCCCGATTACATCGCGGCGCAGTCGGGCTCGCTGCCCAGCTCGAACAGGGCGTCGCACAGAGTCTGACCGGTCTTGATCGTGTCGATCTCGGTGACGGTGCTTCCCGATTCGGGATTGACGGCAACCGAGCGGAACGGGATGCGGACCCCTTCGACCTCCCGGTAGTCTTCCAGGGTGACGGTAATGGGAATCTCCGTGTTGGCGCCGGGAATCGGTATCGAGGACTCGTACTCCACGATGTCTCCGGTCTCCGTGTCGACCAGGGCGCGAATCACGGGTGCGTCGCCGTTACGAAGCTGGACCAGCAAGAGACTCTGATCGTCCCGGGTCTCCCAGCGCAGCACCTTGACGGAATCAAAGTGCTCTCTCCAGTCCAGGTTCTGCGCCACGCTCTCCAACTCGATCAAGGCGGAGAGTCGGCGTCCCTCGATCGCGTCGATGGGTGTCACGTGGGTCTGCATCTGGCCCATCTCAGGCGTGAGGGCAATGTGAACCCAGCCGAAACGACCGAAATCCGATTCGCTACGGAAGCGCGTCCCGTCACCCCAGGTCGTCGACGTGCCGCTGAGGCCTGCATGAACCATCTGTAATCGGCTCGTGACCATCACGCCGCCCATGGCCTTCATCGCTGCCACTCGTGCGTCGCTGGCGCGCACGGCCATCAGTTCCGACACGGTGGGAAGCGGTTTCCCGTCGGGATCGCCGCTGCGTGGCATCGTCTCAGACTGGTCGTCTCCTTCGTACAAGGTCATCGACGCGACTCGTCCGTCGTCATCCATCTCGAACGAAACGCTGATCACTTCCCGGATCCGGAACCGCCGTCGCCCGTCCTCGTCGGGCAGTCGCAATTCGAACGCCATCTGCCCTGGAATGTCTACCGCCAGTCGGTTGTTCTTGATCCGGACCGGCACGTCGCCGTTGAAGGTTTCGGAGTGATAGGTGCCAAGGAAGGGTGCAAGTTCATCCAGGTCGATCTCGGGCTCGATGACCACTCCACGACGGGGGAGTTCAAAATCGAGACCACCCTGATGCATGCGCATCAGATCCACGCTGCCGTCCTCATTCGCTTCGAACGAGACGGCAACCGTATCGGTGACAGCGAAGGGACGTCGCCCGTCGTCGCCCACCGGCCTGATTTCGTAGTTGGTCTGGCCGGGAACGTTGACAAAGAGGACGCCGTCCTGCTCGGAGACTGCAAAAGTCGCGTCCTTGAAGGCGCCGAACTCGGCGACGTAGTCTCCGAGAAACGCGGTCAGCGACTCCGCGGCCTCATCGGTCTCGTGGGTGTCCGCCTCCGGGTCGGTGGTCGTCGATTCGCCCTCGCCCAGGAGAGACTCGAAGACAATTTCCAGCGACTCCTGTTGCAGAGCCGTGGCCGTCAAGTTCGTCATCAACGCAAAGCCGATGTCGTCGTCCGGCAGGAGCCCGACTTCGGCTGAGAAGCCGTTGATGTTTCCGCCGTGCTCCAGCATCTTGTGGCCGTTCCATTCACGAACGAACCAGCCCATCCCATAACCGAAGTTCTCAGCGATTTCGATGTTGGATGTCCACATTTCGGCGATCGTCGCGTCATCGACCAATTGCTTGCCGCGATAGGTTCCCTTGCCGTTGAGGAAGCGAAGCCACTTTCCCATATCCGTCGCATTGGACACGATGGCACCCGCCGGAGCGGCGACATCGATCGGCAGAACCGGTTGGCGATCGAGTTCGCCGAGGTCTTCTTGCCACGCATAACCGGGGACGAGGTCGCCACGGATCTTCGCGGATTCCGTCGAGCTGCTTGTCATCCCGAGCGGCTTGAAGATCCGCTTGCGGACAAGACGGTGCCAGTCCGAATTGGCGACCTTGGCGCTGGCGGTGCCTGCGGCCAGAAACATGATGTTGTTGTAATGGAACGCCTGATGGTATCCGTCGAAGGCTTCCGCACCGTTCGCGACCTTCAGCACATCGGTCGGATCGACGTCTTGCGCCGTCAGCAGCATTCCCATCCTGGAGAATCCGCTGCGATGGGAGAGGGCGTCGCGAACCGTCACCCGTGCATCCTCATCCTCGCTGTCGACCGTCGGGTCGAAATACGGGATGTAGTCGGCGATCGGCGAGTCCCAGGCCATCTTGTCGGCATCGACCATCATGCCGACCAGCATCGAGGTGAAGGCCTTGGTCGTGGAGCCGATCATGAACAGCGTCTCGTCCGTGACCGGGTTGTTGGATTCCATATCCGTGACACCGAAACCACGGGCGAGTATGACCTCGTCGCCTTTGACGACCACCAGGGCCATCCCGGGGATGTGAAGCTCCTCCCTGCGTTGCTCCATCCGTTCGACCAGTTCCGCCAAACGGGCCTCGAGGTCCGAGTCGGTCTTGGCGGCTGCGGGTGCCGGCGCTACCAGCAGCAGAAAGAGCAGAAAAAGGGCAACCAGATGGGCCAGTGCTTTCCGTTTCATCTATCCATTCCCCCACGAAGCTGTTTTCGATCGCTCGATACGTAGACTGTACCCCCGCAATTGCCCAAGTATTCGGTTTCGGTCGGAATGAACCGCCGGGTGGGTCCATGGCTGGAATGAGCGGTCCCCGATGGCCTATCCTGAGCAGCGCTTCGAGCCCATTCGAGTCGATCGAGGAGTCTTCCGTGAAATCTAATCGGGGCCTACAGGCGGCCCAGCTCTGGATCCTACTAACGATGGTCAGCTGGGGTGTCTACGGACCGATCCTGGGCAAGGCCGGCGTGGAGTTCGGCGGTTCGGCGTCGTTATCACTGGTGATGATCGGGCTCGGCTACGTGGTCGTCGGAATCGTCGGCGGCATGTTGCTGCTGATAACAGGCGCGGTGCCCGACAAGGGGGACTGGAATCGGCAAGGATTCGGCAAGGGGTTCTTCGCAGGGCTCCTGGGTGTCGGAGGCAACCTTGCCCTCATTCTCGCGTTGCGTCTCTATCATCGCCCGGAAGTGGTGATGCCGCTGCTGTTCGGTGGTGTGCAACTGGGCAACACGGTCTTTACGTGTCTTGAGTTGAAAGCATGGCCGCGGCGCGGCTTTCTTGCCGGTGTCCTGTTCTTGATGGTGGGCGTTGTTCTGGCACTGACCTACCGACCTGCCGCGCAACACTCCGGCGAGGAGATGAACTGGTGGTTCCTGGCCTTCGTGGCGATGGTCTGGGTTTGTTGGGGCAAGTACGGCGTGCAGGTTCACGCCGCGACGATGGCGTTCGGTCGCAGCGGCATCCGCTCGATGGTCGCGCTCAGTAGCGCCTACGGAGTCGTCGCACTGCTCGGTGGGCTAATCGTCTATTTCGCCGGTGTGGAGCCTCACGCGACCTTGACGTCGGCGGGACTGAAGGATGGGATGCTGGCCGGTGCCATCACCACGGCCGGGGCCTGGGGTGTCGTCTTCGGCAATCGCTACGTGCGTGGGGGTCCCTCCATCGTGATGCCACTGGTCTTTGCCGGAGCGCCGGTGGTCAATTCGTTCTACGTGATGTGGGCCAGCTCGGTGAGCTGGGGCGTCATCGATATTCGGTTCTGGTTGGGCCTGGCCATCATCATCGTGGGTGGCTATCTCGTGCTGGCAAACAAGCCGGAGGCTCCTGGACACTGAACAATTTCGTTCGCGCCGATGGCCATCATCATCAAGGCGTTCCGAAGCCCGGTGTATACTCGGGCCCGCACGGATCATCAGGAGACAATCTAATGAAATCTACAGAATTCTTTCGTCGTTTCGTCTTTCTGTCGGTCGTCGCAATCCTCGCCGTTTCAACGCCCGCCGTGGCCGACGGGATCGACGCGGGCGACGCGTTTGAGAAGCTGAAGGCACTGGCTGGGACCTGGAGTGGTCATTCCGTCGGTGAGGGCGAGGCCAAGGATTCGGATCACGACGACATGAAGACCGTCCATCAGATCCAGGTCTCGGCCAACGGTTCGGTCGTCATGGAGACGATGAGTCCCGGGTCTCCTCACGAGATGATCAACATGTATCACCTCGACGGTGCGGAGTTGGTCCTGACCCACTACTGCGCCGGCGGCAACCAGCCGACGATGCGTCTCAACCGATCGGAGAGCTCGTCCTCCGACATGGTGTTCGAGTTCACCGGTGGGTCCAATCTGGACCCGAAGGTCGACAACCACATCCATGACGCGCGGATTACGTGGGAGGGTGACGATCGCATCATGAGCCAATGGATTGCCTACGCCAACGGCGAGCGGGCCGGGAAAATGACGTTCGCTCTGGAGCGCGGATCGGACTGAATGGGCGGCGACGGGCGGTTTCATACGACGCGTTGGACGATGATCCTGTCCGCCCGTGGGACGGATAGCGAGGACGCGTCGGCCGCCCTGGCCGAGCTCTGTCGTACCTATTGGTATCCGGCCTACTACTTCGTCAGGCGACGCGGCAATGGGCCTGACGAGGCGATGGATCTGACGCAGTCTTACTTCCTACGCATGTTGGAGAAAGACTACCTGGAAGACGTGCGACCGGAAGACGGCAAATTTCGGTCCTTTTTGCTGGCCTCGCTCAAGCACTTCCTGGCCAACCAACATCGCGACGCCACGACGATCAAGCGCGGTGGCGAAGTCGAGTGGGTCGCTCTCGATAGCGCCGATGCGGAGGGACGCTACCGTCAAGAACCTCCGGACCACCGAACTCCGGAGCAGGCCTATGAACGAAGATGGGCTCTCGCGGTTCTTGGACGGACGAAGAATCGACTGCGAGCGGAATTTGACGACGCGAAAAAACTTCGACAATTCCAGTTGCTCGAGCCGCATCTGTCGGCGGATGTGACCGCCCGATCCTACAAGGAGATCGCCGTCGACCTCGACACGACCGAATCGGCGATCAAGATGGCGGTCTCGCGTTTACGACGTGCCTTCGGTCGCCTGCTGCGAGAGGAGATCGGTCGTACCGTCGAAGATGAACACGTCGATGACGAGGTTCGTCACCTGTTGAGCGTCATCCGCGAAGCCTGACGCCGATTGGTAACGGGTGGACCGGAAATCTCTCTCTAGAGCCGGGTGCCGCACTGGTTGCAGAATCGGGCGCCCGATTCGTGCCCCTCGCGAGAGCAGGCCGGGCAGCTCTGGGTACTGATCGCACGCAATCCTCCCGCGAGTTCCGCCGAAAAAATTCCGGTTGGAATGATGATGAGGCTGTATCCCAGGATCATCATCACGCCGGCAAGCATTTGCCCTGGCACCGTGTTGGGGGAAACATCGCCGTATCCCACCGTCGTCAGCGTCACGATCGCCCAGTAGACGCCGCGTGGGATCGAGGTGAAGCCGTTCTCCGGTCCCTCGATCAGATGTATCAGAGACCCGACGATGACCACGATGACCAGGACGGTTGCCAGGAAGACGATGATCTTCTGCCGACTGGCCCACAGGGCTCGCCTTAGTGCCCTGGCTTCACTGAGATAGCGGCCCAACTTGAACACTCGAAACAGTCGAAGCAGGCGTAGCGCTCGGATGACGAGCAGCTGTTGGGCGCCGGGGATCAAGAGACTCAGGTAGGTCGGCAAGATTGCAAGGAGATCGATGATTCCAAAGAAACTCCGAGCGTAAAGGATCGGACGACGCACGCAGATGAGCCGGAGTATGTACTCGATCGAGAAGACGATCGTGAAGGTCCATTCCAGAATCGCAAGCAAGCGGTGGTAGCGTTGATCGACGGTGTCGACGCTCTCCAGCATCACCGTGACAATACTGGCGAGGATCGCGACGAGCAGGGCAACATCGAATGCCTTGCCGAGGGGCGTATCCGCCTCGAAGATGATCTCGTGAAGCGTTGAACGCCACGAGCGTGTGCGGGGCGGTGCTTCGGAGGGTCTACGATCCATCATTCCGGGAGTCTACCCGATTCGAGGGCGTCTAGCGGCTTACGCCCAGGTCCCACAGTGGCAAGTCGCGGTTCCCGATGATTGGCCGAATCAGGATGTCGGGACGGTCGACGGGTTCCGACTGCGTGATCTCGATCTGCACGTCTTCGAAGATGACGTGATAGAAGAACGAGAAAAACGGTGGGATGTTCTCTGTCCGCGGAAAGATCTCATCGTGAAACGTCATGTGGGCTTCAATGTCAGCCGGCTCGACGGCGCCTTCGGTGGCCCGCGAGGGATTGTAGATTTCGTTGGTCAGGGTCCGAACGGATCCGTCCTCCCGTCGCACACCCTCGGTGACCATGATGTGAGCGCCCCAGAGCGGTGCCGGGAGCTCGAACGGATTGGCGAACAACTCGCCGTTGAGCGTGACCTTTGCAGGTCCCCAGGCCGCCAGGTACGTGAAGACCGTCGGCAATACCGGTTGTCCCGCGCCCGTGTCTCCGTGGAGATAGACGTTGTGGCTGATGGCCTCATTGAGAACGGTGTCCGTCCAGTTCGCGGAGCTCCCGAGTCGGATCCCGGAGCTGTGGATATCCGGGTGCAGAAACCGCACAACGCGCAAGTGCCAGTCTCCGTGGGTGTCGGTCCATTCCACATCGATGACGCCGGTATTTCGCATCGGCAGGACGTCGATGGTCATACGACCTTCGACGGGGGTCGAGCCCTCACCGTTCCAGACGAAGGAATCGATCGGCTCTGCAGGCACTCCCTGAACCCGACGTCGGGTCGGACCCATCGGACGTCGGTTAACCCGGGCCGCCGTCGCGGTGATGCGATAACGCAACTCCGTCGCGGCCACCGGGACGCCGTCGTCGGGCTCCGATTGCGCGATGACCGAGGGGGCATCGGCAAGCAACAGCCCCAGACACAGCAGCCACAAACTGTGCTTCTTGATCATGGGCAGGTCACACCGGGTTGGGCTCGTTGGCTCCCCAACGAGTCGCCACAGCCGTTACGGGAGCGGATGAGGTAGTAATACGCTTGCCCCACTACCGGAACCAGGGTTTCTGTCGCCGTTGGCCCGGCGATGTCGCTGGCGAGACAGGTTGCGGCTGCAAACGCTTGCGCACCGTCTGCCCGCAGAACGTCGTAGGAGACCAGGATGGCACCCGGAGCGATGGGGGCCTGCCAGTCCAGGTTGTCGGCGGGTGCCGTCGTCATGAACAGGCTGCGCGCCTCACCCGGAGGGCTCCAGTTGTCCGGATCGCCCGGGGCGCAGTCGCCACCGTTGGGTGTCCCGTCGCTATCGGGATCCAGTCCGCCAAGGGCGTCACACCATGTGATGAAATCCGACAGCGCGTTTTCCTGGTCGGTCGCCGTTGGTAGGGTCTCGACACCGATGCTCATGAACAGCGTCCGATAGACACCGGTGTCCTTGTCGACACTCGACAGGTTGGTCGTCGATCCGATAAACGCGCCCTCGGCAGTAACGTCGGGAACAATGTCATCGGTGTAGTTGGTGTACGGGAACGAGAGTGTGTAGGTGCCGAATCCACCGAACAGCGTGCCGGCGCCCTCGGCGGAAGTCTGGCCGACATCGCTTGTGGCTGACGCCACACCAAGATGGCCCGTCACGAAACCGGTGGCCCCACGGTCGTAGTAATAGTCCTGACTGCTGAGCAGAAGACAGGCCGAGCTGTCGAGCCAGCTGGCAAGGGCGGACTCGCCACCGGGGCCCGGCCCGGCAGATCCGCCGAACTCGTCGCCGGTGAACCAGATCACCTTCTTGTACGGGGCGAGCGCCTCCGCGCTGGGTTCATCATCGCTGTTGCCCGTATCCCAGATGTCGTAGGGGAGTCCCAGCGTATCCAGTGCGTCGGTATACGTGGCCCGAACATCCGGGCCGTTGTCATCGTCATCCACCACAAGTAGATCCGGGACCGGTCGCGTCGTGAACTGGAATGTCGCCGACTGGACGCTGACGCCGCATGCGTTTTCTGCGCTTACGCGCCAGTAGTAGGGTGTCACCGGATCCAGCGTGATGGTCGGCATGTGGCTGACGCTGCTGACCACGACGTCGTAGAGAACATTCAGGAAACCGGTGTCCGACGCGATCTCTAATCGATAGGTGACCGCCTGCGGGCTGCTCAGCCATGAGAAGTCCGGCGAGCGAGCCGTGTCGGTCTGGCCGTCGGCCGGTTGATCCGGCTGGGGTGCCCCCGGCGCCATATCGGCAACGATGACGGAGACCGGAATGTTTCGGTTGATCGCTCCATCGGTGGCCTGAATCTGGAACGGGTACGAGTCGGCGGCGACAGC
>Ga0224508_10000054_pt1 | contig 138892 bp, 116 predicted proteins | sample SF_Jan12_sed_USG_4_FD_170157 | JGI IMG/M metagenome (GOLD analysis project Ga0224508, IMG submission 170157) | Sediment microbial communities from San Francisco Bay, California, United States - SF_Jan12_sed_USGS_21 | ecosystem: Environmental > Aquatic > Marine > Sediment | place: USA... | reverse complement strand
ACGTAAACGGCAGGGCGATGCTCTTTGCGATCTGGCGAAACTTCATCAAGCGCATGACAGAGCGAAGGCCCGAGCTGATCTCGCCGGCGATGCGGGTCGGGCTGACGTCATCGCTCTGGACCTGGCAGAATTTCCTCGCCAAGCGGCTGTTTGCCGGAAGGATCTCGGGCTAGCCTCTTCCGGCTACGGACTCGGTGCAGATCTTGCACGACGGTGTCCGCGAGAGTCGACACTCGAGCCCATCGACATCCAGATCTGGGGGCATGACTGGCACACTCGACGCGTGGCGTCGTGACTACAACATTCTTCGGGTCACGTTGCGTTAGAACGGCAGGTCGTGACAGTCCGCGATCCAGCGCATGAATCCGGCGGCGTCGGCAAACCGAACCGCAACATCCTTCACAAAATCGGGACGAGTGACCGCCGACTTCGGTAGCTTGCAGACGGCGATGAGGTCCTTCCGTTTCAGGTCTTCGATGAGAGGATGCTCCTCGGTGTAGCCCCGCGGCGGACGCTTGAGGCTATCCCCGCCCAGGCTCCAGCTCCTCTTGAAACGACTTGCATCGCGAACTCGCTTCCAACTCTTCGGCTCGCCGTCGATCTTCGCGCGAACGGCCTTCAATGCGTCGGACGGCGGGCGCCAGATCCCGGCCCCCAGGAAGACCTCGTCGGAATCGATATGGACGTAATAGCCGGGGGCATGAACGTCCTTGCCGGCCACATGACGAAACTGGATACCGACGTTCGTCTTGTACGGCTGTTTGTCCTTGGAGAACCGGACATCACGATAGATTCGCATCAGCGATCCACCGACCCTGCGATCGCTGGCGACAATCTGGGGCGAGATCTTGGCCAGACGCGGCTGCATCGTCTGAATGAAGATCTGGGCCGGCTCCAGGATCTCGTCTTCGTAGCGGTCCTTGTGGGCCTGAAACCAATCGCGGTTGTTGTTGGCCTTGAGGTCGTTCAGATAGCGAAACAGCGATTTGCGGAATGGGCTTGGCATCGGTCCACTCTAATCCGGCGGCAGGGGGTTGTCATCTATAGTGGGGCCATGGGCGAGTCACTGGTCAGCGGCGCCGAGATCCTCGCCGCACGTTCTAGGATCGCGGCCCACGTCCATCACACGCCGATCCACGGATCGTCCAGTCTCTCCGCCCACCTCGGAAAGAATGTCCACTTCAAGGCCGAGCTGTTCCAGCGCACGGGGTCGTTCAAGATCCGCGGCGTGCTCAACTGCCTGGCCGGCCTCGATCGAGAAACGTTATCCCGTGGCCTCGTCTCGATGTCCGCCGGTAATCATGCCGCCGCCCTCGCGTGCGGCGCGGCGACCTACGGCGCACCGGCGACGATCGTGATGCCCGGTCGGGCGGTGCAATCCAAGATCGATGCGACCGAACGCTACGGCGGGCGCGTGGTCCGAACCGATGGCGACCTGATGGAAGAGGTCGATCGTTTGCAGCGGGAAGAAGGGTTGACCCTGGTCCATCCATTCGACGACGCCAGGATCGTCGCCGGTCATGGGACGATCGGATTCGAGATCCTGGAGGATCTTCCCGAGGTCACCCACGTCATCGTGCCGGTCGGTGGTGGAGGACTGATCAGCGGCATCGCGGCGGCAATCCGATCCCGGCGACCCGAAGTGAAACTCTATGGGGTCGAACCGGAGAATGCCGATGGGATGGGTCAGGCGTTGGCCGCAGGTAAACCGATCTCGATCGGTCACCCTCAGACCCTCGCCGACGGCCTGGCGGCGCCATTCGCGGGAGAGCTCAATCTGCGTCATGTCCAGCGGTTAGTGGACGACGTGGTCACCGTCCGCGACGAGACGATCCTGGAAGCAATGGACTGGATCGTGACCCGCTGCAAGCTGGCCTGTGAACCGTCGGGGGCGGCGGCTCTGGCCGCTCTTCTCGAAGACAAGATCAAGCTGCCACCGACGGCCCAGGTCTGCTGCATCGTCAGCGGCGGCAATGTCGATCTCAGCCGATTGGGAACGCGCTAGCGGTGGCGGCGATGACGCCCCGCTAATCGTCGAGACCGGCGTCGCGACGCTCCTTCCGGGTGAGTTTCTCTGACATCTTTTTCTGCCACGTGGCGGCATCGCCGATCCCGCGAGATGCGGCAACACCGAACCAGCGATGGGCCTCGAGGTAGTCGACCTTGCCGTGGGCGGAGAGCCCCCGCATGTAGACGAACCCAAGTTTGTACGCCGCCATGCCGTGCCCGGCGTCGGCGGCACGTCGATAGGCCTGTTCCGCGGCTGCGAGATCGCGAGATTTTCCCTCACCGGAACCGTACGCCAGCGCGCGCTCGTACCACTGATCCGGGGTGACCGAACTCTCGACCCGCTCGACGGTGCTTTCTACGGGTTCAACGACCGTCGGTTCAACCACCGTCGGCTCGACCACCGTCGGCTCTATCGTCTTCGTGGGTTCCAGCGTCACGACGACCGGTTTCGGTTCAGAGGTCGGCGGTGGGTCGAACGGAAGAGCCAGCGTCAGCGTGAAGGGCTCTCGCTGTCGCCCTTTGATCCGTTGCACCCAGAGGTCGGCCTTCGCCGTATCCCGGATGACGCCACGCCCGTGGCGATACTTGCCGGCAAGGTTGATCTGAGCCGCGACCAGATCCTGGGCCGCCGCCCGGGCGTAGCCGTCCAGGGCCTTTCCGGGCTGTGCCTTTCCCGCGCGGCCTTCGTCCAGCAGCACGGCGAGATTGTTCTGCGCGTCGGCAAGATCGTTCTTTGCGGCACGCTTGAACCACTTGGCCGCCTGCCCGCCGTCGGACGGAAGACCCTCGCCGGTGGCGTAGGCGTAACCCACACGGTTCTGAGAGCCGGCGTGTCCCTGACTGGCCGCCGCACGGTACCAGCGGATGGCGTCGTCGAGGGATCGTGAAACACCGCGGCCGGACTCGTACAGCCTGGCTAGATTGGCCTGGGCGATGGATCGCCCCTGACGGGCCGCTTGCCGATACCAGTGCACCGCACGCTCGAGATTGACCTCGGTACCGATCCCGGCCTCGAAACATCGACCGAGGTTGTTCTGCGCCCGTGGGTTGCCGTCGGTGGCGAGACGCTCATACAGCTGAACCGCGGCGGACGGATCGCGGTAGGGTGCCGGTGCCGACTCGTAGAGCAACGCCAACCGATAGCTCGCCTCGTCGTCGCCCTGCCGGACCAGCGGTTGCCATAACTCGATGGCGACCTCGTGGTCCCCACGCTCATAGGCCTCGAGCCCGCCGTAGTAGTCGCCGCCTTCCTGGGCCAACACCGTGAGCGCCACGACCATGGACAGTGCGAAGGTCGTTGTTCTGAGTCCGAGTCGCATCCTGACCTCGCTGGTTCCCACCATGATAGTACGGGTTCCAGCCGCTTTGGTAGGATGGGGCGACGTCATGACTGCACCACGTTCAGACAACGCTTTCTCGAATGCGACGCTCCGCTCGCTGGTGGATCTGATGCCCCACGGGACGGCGGTCACCAGTTTCCCCGACGGCATCGTGCGGTACATCAATCGGCGTTTCACTCTGGAGACCGGTTACACAACGGAAGCGATCGTCGGAAAGACGAGCCTGCAGATGCTCTGGATCAACCAGTCCGATCGCAAGCGTCTTCTCGAGCAGATGGTTGAGTCTGGCTCTATCCGTCACTTCCAGGCGTCGATTCGTTGTGCGAACGGCGAGACCCGCATCTTCGACATCTGCTCCGAGTGGATGGAGGTCGAAGGGCAACGCTGGATCATCTCGACCTCCTTCGATGTATCGGAATCCCGCGAGACGCTCGATTCGCTTCATCGCGCGGCCGAGCGGTATCGCACCTTTGTTCAACAGTCTCGCGAGGGGATTGTCCGCTACGAGTTTGATGAACCCATCCAGACCGATATACCGGTCGACGAGCAGGTGACCCGCCTCCTGCGTTCGGGGCGTGTCGCCGAATGTAATGACGCCTTCGCACGCATCTATAGCTATCCAAGCGCCGCCGATATGGTCGGTACGTCGGTTGAGTCCGTCATGCGAAGCGGCACCGATCAACCTGCGAATCAGGTGAAAGCGTTCGTCAAGAACGGCTATCGCGACGACGCGTTCGAACTCGAGCTGACGTCGGGGAGCGGCGAGCCGCTCTGGTATACGGGAACCAGCCTCGGTATCACCGAGGGCGGGATGCTCACGCGAGTCTGGAGCACCCGTCAAGACGTCACGGGGCGACGTCGTGCCGAACTGGCACTGGATCGTCGAGAAGCGTTCTTCAAGATGGTGATCGACAACGTACGCGATCTGATTACGGTTGTGGACGATCAGATGTGCGTTCAATACATCTCGTCATCGGTCGAGGCAGCCCTGGGCTACGACATGATCGACAGTCTCGGTCATAGCATCGCCGAATACATCCATCCGGACGATCTACCCGTCGCCTCCAAGAAACTCGCTCAGCTGCTGGATGTTCCGGACCGCTCCGATGTGTTGGTCGCGCGACTTCGAACGAACGACGGCAATTGGCGTCACTTCGAAACGGTGGGCAGCTCACATCGGGATAGTGAAGGTCGTGTCGCCGTTTCCCTATGTTCCCGTGATATTACCGACAAACAGCAGCTTGAAGAACGTCTGAGGCAGGCTCAGAAACTCGAGGCGATCGGTCATCTCGCCGGTGGCGTAGCCCACGACTTCAACAATCTCCTGACGGTGATCGCCGGCTTCGCGGACGTTATCGAGCGGCAGGAGTCGATGACCGAGAGCGTGCGCGAGGCGGTAACCGAGATCCGTCATGCGAACGACCGTGGGGCAGATCTGACCCAACAGCTCCTCGCCTTCGCACGGAAGCAGGTTCTCCAGGCGAAACCAGTGACGCTGGAGTCCGTGGTACTCGATATGGAGGGTCTTCTGCGGCGTTTGATCGGTGATCACATCGTGTTGAAGACAGAGTTGTCGACGACACCCCTGGTGTTTCTTGCGGACCGCGGACAACTTGAACAGGTATTGATGAACCTCGCTCTCAACGCCCGCGATGCCATGATCGGGGGTGGTTCGATCTTCGTAAAGACAGGTGGCGTCACGATCGACGACACGCGTCATACCCGGCTGACGGTCACCGACGACGGCTGTGGGATGGACGAGGCGACTCGACGACGGGTCTTCGAGCCGTTCTTTTCGACCAAGGCGTCGGGAAAGGGAAGTGGACTGGGGCTTGCGACGGTTTACGGCATCGTGGAGCAGAGCGGCGGCTCGATCGCCGTCGAGAGCACGCTCGGGAGCGGAACCTCGGTAACGGTCAACTTTCCGCTCAACGCCCTTCCCGGCGACGATGCGTATCCAGACTACGTAGTGACAGCGACATCCCAGGACGACGGCGGAGTCGAGCGCATTCTCATCGCCGAGGACGACGCGGCGATTCGTCGCGTGATCTGTCAGGCCCTGGAGCAGCGTGGATACTACGTGGAGAGTGTGCCCACCGGGGACGCGGCCTGGGCCCGGTTGAACGCGGCCGCCGAGCCTTTCGACCTGCTCCTGACCGACGTCATGATGCCGGGTATCAGCGGGGTCGAGCTGGCGACTCGGGTTCGCGAAACCTACCCCGATCTTGTCGTGCTGTACATGACGGGATTTGCGGCGGGTCAGCTGGAACCCGGGGAGACCGATCTACTGCAGAAGCCGTTCAGGCCCGACGAACTGCTGCGAAGAATTCGCCAGGAGTTGGATCGTCGCGATCGGGCTAACGGTTGAACTTCTTCGCGCGCCAGTAACGCGTTCCGGAGATGTCGGCCTGAAGCATCAGGCCCGCGTCGGTCATCTGAAAGATCGCGACACCGTTGGTGAAAGTCGTCTCCTTGTTGGCTCCGGCGCGGCCGGCGACCGCGTTGGCTCCCGCCTGGGCATGCCAACCGTTGTTCGTGAAGTTGGTGTATGCCGTCTCGTCCTGGAACATGAACACGACCTGAAAGAACTGCAGCCCCAGACCGAGATTGAGTCCGCCGGACCCCATCTTCATGTAGAGCTTGGTGTTGGCCTGACGATTCACGGCCACACCACGCCCTCCGCCACCGGTGATTCCCAGGGAAACCTTCGTATTGTCGAAGACCGCATAGCCGTAGCTCTGCTCGAACAGCTCTCTGGCGCGAGGGCTCTTTTCGAACAGTCGATTCAACGAGAAATCGGCGATCTGGTCGATCTTGGCCTTCTTGAGGGCGACTTTCTCGGGATTTGCGGCGACAGCCGGCGCGGCAGCCGAGAGCACCAACGCGGAGATGAACACGAGTACGGCGATACGCTTCATGAAGAATCCTTTTTGCGACGAGACGGAATCGCATTCCGATTGTAGCCCGAATCCATAGCCTCCTGCATTTTGCCCCTCCCGGTCCGTCGTGTACGGTGGACGCCATCATGGGTGAGCGAGAGTTTCAGGCGTGGACGGGAAGCCGCGATCGAGAGATGGTCGATCGGCTTGCCCATAGGATCATCCACGACCTCAACAACCTGATGACCGCCACGCTGGGTTATTCCCAACTTGCGGCCGACGCGACGATCCAGGATCTAGGCGAGGAAGCGCGAGACGAGGCGCTGGCCGCGGTCGGTCTCGCGTGCGAACAGGCTTCCGGCCTCACGCACGCTCTGAGCCTCGTGATGGGTGAATCGGACACGACGATCGATGCGGTGGATGGGTACACGGTCACGGGTTGCCTTCGGGACTTCTGGCCGATCCTGCATCGGCTTCTTCCGTCTGTCGAGATTCCGGAGGATTTCGGCTCCGGGATGAACAGCCCGGTTGTCCCGGGCTCGCCACGACAGCTACACGTGGCACTGGTCTCGTTCGTCATGTATCTGCGACGGGCGATCCTGAAGGGCTCCTCGATTCTGATGGAAACCCACCGATCGCGGAGCCGATTGGTGTTGAGTTTCCGCGTCTGTGAGATGTCGACACCCGCAAACACTCGCGCCTACACCGAACTGGAAATGGCCAACACGCTCCTGCACGAAGAAGGTGCCACGCTGGATGTGCAGCAGGATGGATCGGATGAACTCCTGTCGATCTCGCTGAACATCGAATCGTGGCATGAGCAGGCCACCTCGACCGAGACGTCGCGAGAGTGCGCCGAGGTGTCCGGCGAGTCGGTTCTGGTCGTGGAGCCGCGACGTCACATTCGCGAGATCATCAAGGCCGAGTTACACGTCGCGGGCTACCGAACGGACTGCGTCTCGCAACTGAAACTCGACGCAACCGCAGATACGGATCTCTTGAAGGAGACGCAACTACTGGTCGCGACGTTTCAGGGGAGTGTGGAGGATCACGACGTTCGTTCCTGGGTCGACGAAATCCGTCGGCTACGCCCGGATCTGCCTCTGGTTCTGATCGCGGACTTCGATCCGGAAACGGACGGACTTGAGCAGGTTGTCGTCCTGCGCAAACCCATCCGTCTTCCTGACCTGACACGTGTTGTGGGTCTCACGCTCGGGCGTTCCGGTTCCGACTAGCTTCCGCTGGCGATCACCGCGACCAGTTCGAGATCGAACGTCAACGCAGCGCCGGGGAGAATCTTCGGCGGGGAACCCCGCTCGCCGTACGCGATATCGGACGGACAGGTGATCCGTGCCTTCCCGCCGGCTTTCATTCTCTTGAGCCCCTCGCTGAAGCAACGGACCACGCCGCTCATCGAGAACTCCGCAGGTGCACCGCCGAGGGACGAATCGAAGACCGTGCCGTCTCGGAGAGTTCCGTGATAGTGGACGCGGACTCGGTCTTCCATCGTCGGCATGTCGCCTTCGCCGACCTCGAGTTCTTCGTAGACCAGTCCGGAATCGGTTTGAACCGCACCGGGCCGCTTGGCAGTCTCCACCACGTACGCGGCGCTCAAGTCCTTCTCTTTCGCCTGAGCGACCTTGATCTGCTCCGTTACGAAGGTCTGAACTTTTTCCGCATACGCCTGAGCGTCCACCTTGGGCTCGTTCTTCAGCGCGCCGTCGCGTAGTCCCTCGACCATCGATTCGACCTGGCGGCTATCGAGTCCAAGAGGGATGACCTGGCGTGCGAGGAGCATGCCGATGCTGTACAGGATCTTGTCTTCATCGCCTGCGTCGGTTGACGCGGGTTCGCTCGGTTTGTCCGATTTGGGCTCGGGGCTCTGGGCCCATGCAGGGATCACCAGAAACACCACCAGTAGTACGAGCAACAGCTTCTTCACTTCGAATCTCCCGTTTAGTCCACGCCGGCAAGCCCCGGTCGCAGCGAAGTATTGTCCCTGAAATCAGGGATTACCGCCACGTTGGGGCCCGTGGCTCATCAATCGAGTAAGACCGAAAGGGCCTCTGCCAACCGAAAAACCGACAATGGCGACGATCCCTCGGCCTTGTTGTTGACGATGACCAGGACGCTGTGGCCGGCAAGGACGTTCTCCTCGCAGGCGGCCGTCAGCGCCGATCGGGTACCCGGGTCCTCGTCGACGAGTTGGTCGAAGGGTTCGTACCGTTCGATCGCGGCCTCGTAGCCGAGACCGGAGTGCAGCATCCATCGAGCGGTCAGCGGCGTGGCCTCGGTCTGTCCCAGTAACTCTCGTTGTCGCTGAAGCGGTGGCATTCGCGAGTGGAGGCTGTAGCAGATGTGAACACCTTGATCCGTCAACGCTGTCGCGAGATTCGGGAACAACAGCGACTCGTCCCGCAGCTCTACCGCATACGATGGCCCACGCGGAAGCTCGGCGAAGAACGACTGCAGACGCTCCAGAAACCGCTCCGGCTGTTTGAGGATCTGCGGACCGAGAGGCGGAAACTGAAATACGAGTCGTTCACCCGTCTCCTCCAGGCCTTCCATAAACGGTTGGACAACCTGATCGGTGGTCCAGTGGGGATCGAGAAAGAGGGGATTGGACTGTCGACTTGCAAGACGCGGAGAACAACAGTCCCGAGTCGCCTTGACGAGAAACCGGAAGTCCTCGGGCACCTGCTGGCGATAGGTCGCCAACTCGTCGGCCGTGACCGGTCGATAGTACGTGCGATCGATCCCCACCGTGTTGAGGAGCGGGTGCTTCGCGTAGGCCTGCAACCCGACTCGCGCCAGGGTCTGTTTCGAGGACTTGCGATCGTAGACCAGTCCCTCCCAACCGGGGAAGCTCCACGACGACGTACCGAAGCGAACGTTGGACGGTAACGAGCGTGCGATGTCGGCGAGTTTCGGCTCCACCGCAACCGCTTCGACGGTCTTGCTGGGCGGGACGGGTTTGCCGAACAACGACCTCTGGCGATCATCGTTTTTCATCTTCAAGCCAGTATAGTGGCAGGCATGACGATGAGCCTCTACGTCTACCCCGGTGGTGATGGTCTCGTGTCGGTCTCGCCACCGTGCGTGAAGGTCGACCTGGCTCTGCAGCGTCTTGGATTGCCATTCGAAGTGATCGTGTTGACCTCCGGGAAACAGGCGGATCGTCACAGCCCGACCGGTCGACTTCCCAGCTTGAAGATGGGCGACGAGACGATCGCCGAGTCCTGTCGAATACTCGACCGGTTGGAGAAGGACTATCCCGAGTCCGATCTCTGGATCCAGGATGAGAACCAGCGGACGATCGATTATCTCTGGGACCGCGTCGTCAACGATCATCTTTACTGGCACGGATTCTACCTCCGCTGGGTACAGCCGACGACAGCACGTCGCTTTCTCGAAGCATTGCTTCGACCGGCACCGGCCTCGATTCGTTTTCTCGCACCGTTGATCCTGCCGCGAACGATGCGGAAACGGGCGATGGCCGTCGGCGTGGGACGACGCTCTGCCGAGGACGTTCTGGAGACCATCGCGACGGACTACGGCCGCGTGGCCGCCGCGATCGGTCGCGGTCCGTTCCTGCAGGGGCGTCCCACGCCCGCCCGGGGCGATCTGGCCCTGGCGTCCCTCGTCGTGCAGGCGGGCTACCATGACACGCTTCCACAGGTCATGGAGATCGTGAAGAGTCGTCGCGAGTTGATCGATCATGCCGTCGCGGTCTTCGAGGCATGTGGATCCCCGGTCCCGCGCTGGATTCAGGCAGAGCGTTCGTGAAACTCGAGCGACCGCTGTGGACTCTGATCCATCTGACCGTCCTGCTGACCGGTGGTTGCGCGCTGACCTACCAGGTTGTCTGGCAACGCTACCTGTCCCGGCTCGCCGGCAGCGATAGTCTCGCGACGGCCGTGGTCCTGGCCGTCTTTCTCGGCGGACTCTCCGTCGGATATCTGGTCTGCGGACGATGGTCCCGTCGGCTTCGTCGCCCGTTGTGGACCTACGGAATCCTCGAGATCGGCATCGGCGGCTGGGCACTTCTTTTCCCGTGGTGGTTCTCGATCGTCGAGCGCCTGACCGCCGGTTGGAGCTTCGCAGCGCCCGGGTGGCTGGTGATTCAGGGAACCGTCGGAGCCATACTCCTGGTGGGCCCCCCGACGGTATGGATGGGAGCCACGGTGCCGATGCTGACTCGTGGACTCGTCCGCGATCTGGAGCGGGCCACCGGCACCCACGCACGGCTGTACGCATGGAACACCCTGGGCGCGTTCGTCGGGACGTTGCTCGCCGGATTCGCTCTGATCCAACTGTATGGATTGCCCGGCACCTTGAAGCGCGCGGCGATCGTCAATCTGATCGTTGGGGGTATCTGGCTTGTGCTCGACCGGTGGGATATCGGTCGACGTCTTCACGACTCTAGACCCACAACCACGTCCCCCCCGATCGGGGTGTCGATCGGTGAGCGTCGTCTGCTGTGGACCCTGGCGCTCCTGTCCGGCGTCTATTTCATGTTGTTCGAATCGTTGTTCGTGCGAATCCTGAAACTGACGATCGGCGCGTCGTCTTACAGTTTTTCGCTGGTCGTTGCAGTCTTCATCGCTTCGATCGCGGTGGGTTCGTTCTGGGTCGCCCGGCGTCCACGTGTCTCACTTGCCACGGCGGCGTTTTCGTTATCGATTGCGTTGCTCGGCCTGGGCCTGCTTTTCATGACGCTCGATCGGTGGCCGTATCTGGCCCATGTCGTCCGCATCGGCTTCTCCGGCTCGATCGAGGCGATGATCTTCTATTACTCCCTGGTGTTCGTCGTGCTGACAGTCGTCCTGATCGTGCCCGTCGCAGCCATGGGTGCGGTCCCCCCGATCCTGTTCGACCGCCTGAAGGGCGAGCTTGAGGATCTCGGGTCCGCATCGGGGGGGCTGCTTGCATGGAACGCCCTCGGCAACCTGCTGGGTGGCCTGATCGGCGGCTATCTCTTGTTTGCGTATCTCGGAATCGGGGAAGTGTTCGTCGTCGGTCTTCTTCTGGTGGCGCTCTCCGTCGGGCTGACGATCCGTTGGTTGAGCTTCCGTGGTCGCCTACTCGCCATCGTTGCTCTGACGTTGGCCGTGTTCGTCAGCGTGACCTTTCCCTACGACCCCTTGCGGTTTGCATCCGGAACATTTCGAATTCGTTCGCCCCTCGACTACTCCCACGATGGGGCCAGCGAGTTCTATCGACAGTTCTACGAGAGTCGCTCGGTGCTGGCCTACGTGGACGACCCGACGGGGACCTTCTCGGTGATCGAGAACCCGCGGCCGGAGGAGACGCTGGCGCTTCGCTTCCCGGCGCTGGCGGCGGCCCTGATCGAGCAACTGGGATCGTCGGGCGAGTCCCGACCGAGATCGGTTCTGGTCAACGGCAAGTCCGATTCCAGCACCTACTTCGATCGAGAGACACTTCGATTAGCCGCGCATATCCCGGCCCTCCTGGTGCAGGAGCCTCGCTCGGCGTTCGTCATCGGGCTCGGAACGGGAGTCACCGCCGCGGAGTTGACGCTCCACCCGGGGATGAAGGACGTGACCGTGGCAGAGATCGCCCCTGCCGTCGTGGACTTCCTCCCGCACTTCCGTGCGGCCAACCGAGATCTCGAGCATAACGATCGCGTTACGATCGACGTCGGTGACGCACTTCGCATCCTCCGTCGCTCCGATAGCCGATGGGACATCATCACGTCGGAACCCAGTAACCCCTGGGTCACCGGTGTGGATCAGCTGTTCAGTCGGGACTTCTATCGACTGGTCAAGAGTCGATTGGAAGACGGTGGCGTGTTTCTGCAATGGATCCAGCGATACGCCACCAACGAACAGATCATGGCCCTCGTCATGCAGACCGTCCGCAGCGAGTTTCCCCACGTCTATCTGTTCCGCACGGCAAGCGGCGACGATCTGCTGCTTGCGACGGAGACCGCATTGACCCCCGCGCGGTTTGCGGCGGTCGATGACCGAATGACGCATTCAACGGATCTTGCCGCGTCGCTGGCCGACGTCGGCATCGACTCTGCGGCAGCGCTCCAGGCCCTTCTGGACGACGACGCGTTGGCGGCGGCTCTACAGCGCGAGATTCCCGGTATTGAGACACTGGATCATCCCAGATTGCACTATCTCTCCGGTCAGGCGTTCTTCCGTGGTGCGTCCATCGACGAGGAACGAGCGCTTCTTGGCTACTGATCTGTCATACTCGTCCCATGCTTGAGTTGATCTGCACCCGAACGTGAAGCACCTGTCGTAAGGCGGTCGCCTTACTCGAGCAGGAAGGGATCGAGTACCGCTATCGCGAGTACCGAAAGGAACCGCTGTCGGACGGCGAGATCCGCACGATCCTCGGGGCGCTCGGCGTCTCCGCCGGGGCGTTGTTACGCAAGCGAGATGCGGCCAACAAGGAACTCGGCCTGACCGGGGACGAGCCCGAAGACCAGCTCATCGCGCACATGGTGGAACACCCCACCCTGCTCCAGCGCCCGATCGGTGTCTACCGCGGGCGCGCCGCCATCGGGCGTCCACCCGAAAAGCTGCTGGAGTTGGTCGGCGACGGCTAACGAGTCACGACGCCGATCGGACAGCTGACGCCCGTACCGCCGAGGCCACAGTAACCACCCGGGTTTTTTTCCAGATAGCGTTGGTGGTATTCCTCGGCCGGATAGAACGTGGGTGCATCCTCGATCTCTGTCGTGATCGTGTCGAAACCGGCTTCCGTTAGCTGCTGTTGGTAGGCATCTCGCGATGCCTGTGCCACGCGGACCTGATCGTCATCGTAGGTGTAGATGGCCGATCGGTACTGACTGCCGATATCGTTTCCCTGCCGATGGCCCTGGGTCGGGTTATGGCTCTCCCAGAACAGCTGGAGTAACGCCTCGTAGGTAACGACCGTCGGATCGAAGACGACGTGGACGACCTCGGCGTGACCGGTGTTTCCGCCACACACCTGTTCGTAGCTCGGATTCTCCGTCGTCCCACCGGCATAACCGACGGCGGTCTTCACCACGCCGTCGCACTGCCAGAACTTTCTCTCGGCACCCCAGAAACATCCCAAACCAAACATCGCCTGTTGGGTCATTTTCCGCTCCCCTTGAATCGATCGGATTCGTCGGCGAACAGAACGTTGAAGCTGGTCAGCGATCCATAGCAACCCGTCAGGTGCGACTGGAGCTTCAGCTTGACCTCCGACGGTAGGTCCGCCGCGTTGATCTGTTGCTCCATGACCCGCAGCCGGTTGCGAAGCATGACGATCTTGCTGAAGAAAGTCTCGATCGGCCAGCTCTTCTCCTGAACGCCTTCCTCGGCAGGACGCAAGACCATCTCGCCCCCACGCCACCGATCTGCGGGGACCACCGGCGTAAGGCCGGTCTCTTCTCGGATGACCTGCCTCAGCATCATCTCCAGGTCGGCGCTGTTGACGCCGGCTCCACTCTCTTCCACGCCGAGGCTCCTTTCCCGTTCGCTTACCAGGGGGAACGGTTGTCCGGTGAATTGTGTTCCCGAGGAACGGCTTGTGGCGGACCGAGGTCGGGGACGGTTGGTCCAGCGCTCTGCGCCACCGCGGTAGTTGTGCTGACTTTGGCAGTAGTCGCAGATCACTCGGGCCGGTCGATCGGGCGACGGACCCACGAGGACCGTGTGTCGCCGGACGATCTTGCACGACCGACAGAGGTCGTCGGCGTAGGCACCTGCCCTGAGATCCGTCGGTTCAGCCATCGTCACTCCTCGCGCCATTATCGCGAAAACCGCCACTCGGCGCCCGTCGAGTCGATTCGATAGGTTAGGATCGCCCCCGTGCGAGAAGGAACCTTACCGGAGAATCCCCGCCTACGTCTCCGGTATGAATACCTCTACACCGGCCTGGCGGCGACGTTCGCGACCCTGGTGATCTTGACCAACACGGCCGGCGTCAAGCTGTTCACTGCCTTTGGTCTCACTCTGCCCGTGTCGATTCTCTGGTACCCACTCACGTTCCTGGTCACCGACGTGGTCTCCGAGGTCTATGGATCCCGACGAGCTCGATTCCTGGTCGTGGTGGGGTTCGGGATGAGCCTGCTGCTTCTCGGGTTTTCACAGATCGGCATCGCCCTGCCGGTCTCGCCCGCCTACCCGCTGCAGGACGCGTACGTCGGAATCTTCGGTCCCATCTGGCGACTTCTGTTCGGCTCGATGGCGGCCTATCTACTGGCGCAGATGATCGATGTCCGCCTGTTTCACTTTTTCAAGCGACTGACCGGTGGCAAACATCTGTGGTTGCGCAACAACGGCTCTACGATGATTTCCCAGTTCGTCGACTCCGTGACGGTCAACATGATCTTCCTGTACAAGAATCCGGCGGTGTTCACTGGCACTCTCGGCGATCTCGTCGGCATCATCCTGGCGGTCTACGGGGTCAAGGTTGCGATTGCCGCGCTGGACACGCCGATCTGCTATCTGGGTGTTCGACTTGCCGAACGGTATACGGGCGTCACGGCGTCAACGGTCGGGTGACAGTGACCCGCGAGCAATCGTGTGGTCATGTCTGGCACAGGCCCCCAACCGGTTGTTTCGCTACATCGAACAAGAGAATCCAACTTCACGAACAGTTCCTCGTCAATATCCTGGGACGGTGGAGGAGACGCGACGAGCATTGAACAGATTCAATCAAGAACGTCACTCGGCTGTTCTTCGCAGTTTCCGGAGTGCGTCATCATCATCGGCGCCGTCGAGAACGTCAATCGGGTTGGAGCCACGTGGAGCGATTCGCGACTCAGGTATCTCCCAAAAACGATCAAGCTTGGCCGTTCTCGGTTTTTTTGCAGAAATCCCTAAACACCGATGCAAATCGTTCCCGCTCGACAAGCGTCTCTATTCCAACAATATTCAATTCTGGCCCAAGGTATCAACCATGAGAGCGAGACAGGATGAAGTATTCGTCTTCAGCAACATCGCTAATTGCAATTGCGTGCAGCCTACTTCTGGCAGCGACCACAAGCTGTGAAGGGCGTGACCCGAGAGAGCAGATGACCCCACTCGAGTACATATACAAGGGTGTCGCACGAGAAATGCGAGACCCAATGCTTTGCTACAAGATCTCACCAAGCGCCACCGATTCGTACCCGTTAGCGACGAGTGGCATACAAATAATGTTGGTCCGGTCCGATTGTCTGGATGACGTTGCCCTCGCAACTCGCAACCCGGACCTGTGCGACGAGGTAGTCCCCGTCAGCACGTCACTGCTGGATGGAAGCGCGATCAACGCCGACAACTGTCGTAGTCGAATTGCGTCGGGACGCAATCCAGACGGGATTATCGGCGAGGATAGAGAACTGATTCTGCGATTGCTCGGATACATCTCAGAATCTGAACCCGTTGGCGAGAGTGCCGACAGAGCCAAGCTGTTCAATTTGCACGCAAGGTCCCCAGATTTTTCGCGAAGGGCGGCTGAATTGCCCGATTTCACAAGCGGAATTGACGAGGCGAGAAACGATGCGTACATGCTTCTGCCGTACTGCCGTGACAACCCGCGGACTCGCGACGGTGGGTGCAAGTTGCTCGACTGCGCCCTGATCCGAGATGCAGAAGACCGCTTCGCGCAGTGCGGCTACTAACCGACTTAGTTAGACGGCCGATCCATCTAGAGTGCGCGACAGATTGTCGATCACGGGCACGCCTGCGGGTTTCCGACTAGGCCAGTATCCCGGGCGTCTCCGGTAGTCTCCACGTCATACGTTTCACCACCACCTAGCGAACTGTATACGGTGCGCAGGAGAAACCACAATCCCTCGCCAGGCTGCACAATAGACGACTCACTCAACTGCAAAGCAGGAACATTGTCCCCAACACATGATTCTGCCGACAGGGAAAAATCTCCAGAGCTTGCTCGCAGCACGCCCAAATCGCCCCTGACGACGTCATACCCAATCGCGTTCGACGACGCAGGCCACAAGAGCTCAGACCCTGCGTGCTCCAGTATCATTGGAAGACTTTCGACAACAACAATAGCCACAACACTCAAGCCCTGCGCGGAGATGTTGATGCCCGTCGACCCGACTGCCGCCGCCGAAACGACTCCGGCGTAATCGACTGTTGCGACGCCGATGAAGAACGAACACAACATCGCGATACAGACGACGGACCAGTTACGTGATCGAATGCGGAAGTCTCTCATTAAGCCTCCGACTGCAAGCTGTGTTGAAGCGAGTTATGAGCGGTGTCGCTGTCTTTCATCGATTGTAGGCGACGCGAATCGGGTCAGCCACGACATTCACGATCGGCGCGGTCTATTCGCCGCGCGAACTCCGATCCGAATAGGAACATCGAGAATCGGCCCGAGGAGAAGCAGTACTTCAACGGACCTGGTGTCAACGCGCCGTCGTGAACCTGTTTCCTAGTCAAACTGCCAGGGACCGCGATGGGTCGGAGTTGCAAGCAGCTCCTCGAGCCGTCGCATGAATTTCTCGCGGGGCCACAGCTCGGCACCCATGCTCAGCAGGTGATCGTTCTCGACCTGGCAGTCCAGTAACGGCATCCTCCACGTCGCAAGCTGTTCGATCAACGTGACCAGCGCGACCTTCGACGCATCGCGCTCATGGGAGAACATCGACTCGCCGAAGAACATCGAGCCCAGCGACACGCCGTAGAGTCCACCGACAAGATCTTCCCGCGACCAGACTTCGACCGAGTGCCCCAGGCCGAGGCGATGGAGTTCGCGGTAGGCGTCGAGCATCGCCGTGGTGATCCAGGTCCCGGCCTGCCCCTCCCGAGGCGTGACCGCACATGCCTCGATGACGTCATCGAAGTTTTGATCGAGGGTGACGTTGAAGCGACCGGAATCCACCGTGCGTCGCAATCGACGGCTGACCTTCAGTGAGTCGGGTGTCAACACGCAGCGGGGGTCGGGGGCGTGCCACAGGATCGGATCACCCTCGCTGTACCAGGGGAAGATTCCCGACATGTAGGCCGCGATCAGCCGCTCGGGACTGAGGTCGCCACCGATCGCCAGCAGGCCATCCTCCGCCTCGTCCACCGGAGGAAAGATCGGTTCTTCGGGAAGACGATAGACCGGCATCGATCAGTTGGCGTCGGCCGGTTCCTTCTCCGCCGAGTGATCCTCGGGAGTCGGGTCGATCCGGAATGTCAACTCGTTGCCGTCGTGATCGATGGCGACGGTCCCGCCGTGTTCGAGTTTCCCGAACAGAATCTCGTCGGTCAGTCGGTCACGCACATCGGTCTGGATCAATCTGGCCAGCGGTCGTGCGCCGAAACGGGGGTCGTAGCCCTTGCGGGCCAGATAGGTCCGTGCCGCAGGCTCAAGCTGAAACGCGATCCGCCGCTCTCTCAATTGTCCTTCCAGTTCGAGGATGAACTTGTCGACGATCCGCTCCATCACGTTCTCGGGGAGTGGATTGAAGGAGACGATGGCGTCGAGGCGATTGCGGAACTCGGGGCTGAACACCTTCTCGATGGCGGTCATCGATTTGGAGCGGGCGTCCTGGGCCTCGTTGTCCTGGAACCCGATCCCACGCATGCTCATCTCCCGTGACCCCGCGTTGGACGTCAGGATCAGCACGGTATGACGGAAGTCGGCCTTGCGGCCGGTGTTGTCGGTCAGCGTCGCGTGGTCCATCACCTGCAGGAGAATGTTGAACATGTCGGGGTGGGCCTTCTCGATCTCGTCGAGAAGCACGACGCTGTACGGATGGGTCCGCACGGCGTCGACCAGAAGCCCCCCCTGCTCGAAGCCGACGTATCCCGGAGGGGCGCCGATGAGGCGAGCGACGGCATGCTTTTCCATGTACTCGCTCATGTCGAACCGGATGAACTCGTTGCCGAGATGTCGTGCGAGCTGTTTGGCCAGCTCGGTCTTGCCGACACCCGTAGGACCGGTAAACAGGAACGATCCTGCCGGTCGATCGGGGTGTCCAAGACCGGCCCGCGCTCTTCGGGTGGCGGCCGACACGCTCTTGACCGCCGCGGTCTGACCGAAGACCACCCGATTGAGAGAGTCCTCGAGGGATCGCAGCCGCTCCTTGTCGGAGACCGTCGCCTGGGTCTCGGGGATGCGCGCCATGCGTGAGACGACTCGCTCCACGGAGGGTACATCGATCTCGATGGTCTCATCGTCGCCGGACGCCAGCCTCAGCATCGATCCTGCCTCGTCGATGACATCGATGGCGCTGTCCGGAAGGCGATACTCACGAAGGTGTCGTTGGGCGAGACGCACGGCCGCCTTCAGCACCGAATCGGAATAGATCACGTTGTGGTGTTCTTCGTAGCGCGGCTTGAGCCCGTCGAGAATCCGGAACGTCTCCTCGATACTCGGCTCGTCGATGACGATCTTCTGCAGTCTTCGATGGAGTGCACGGTCCTTTTCGAGATGCTTGAACTCCTCGAAGGTCGTGGCGCCGATGACGCGCACTCGGATATCCGTCAGAACGGGTTTGATCAGGTTGGCCAGATCCATCGTGCCGCCTGTCGTCGCGCCGGCACCGATCATGGTGTGAAGCTCATCGATGAAGAGGATCGGCCGAGGGTGCTGCTCCAGTTGTCCGATCAACGCCTTGAAGCGTTCCTCGAAGTCGCCGCGGTAGCGGGTGCCGGCCAGCAGGGCCCCGGCATCCAACGAGAAGATCTCGGCGCCTTCCAGGAGTTTGGGCACTTCTTCGCCCAGGAGTCGCTGGGCCAATCCCTCGACCATCGCGGTCTTTCCGACTCCCGCCTCGCCGACGAAGACCGGGTGATTCTTGCGACGTCGGCCCAGCACCTCGAGGGCCCGTTCGATCTCGCGATCGCGACCGACCAGAGGATCCAGGAGACCCGCTCGTGCGCGCTCGCTGAGATTCGTCGCGTACATCTCCAGCGGGTTGGCCGCGGGTCCCTCACCTTCCTCCAGACCGTCACCGGCGCTGGCGTGTCGTTCGCCCGAACCGGGTAGCGGCACCTTCGCGATGCCGTGGGAGATGTAGTTGAGAATGTCCAGCCGTGTCACACCCTGGGACTTCAACATGCCTGCGGCGCGGGAGTTCGTCTCCTGCAGCAGGGCGGCAAGCGCGTCACCGACACCGGCCTCGCTTCGACCCGAACTGTGGATATGTAACGCCGTGGTCTGCAGGACCCGCTGGAACGCGCGGGTCTGAACCGGCTCGCCCTCGGCGTCCTTCGGAAGAACTTCCGCCTCATCCTCGAGGAACGACTTCAGCTCCTTCTTCAGGCGTGGGAGATCGGTGCCGCAGGCGGCCAGAACTTCCTCGCCCTCGGGATCGTGCAGAAGTGCGTAGAGCAGATGTTCCAGACCCAGGTGGGCATGACGTCGGGAGTCCGCCTCGCGGTAGGCGATTCCAAGGACGAGTTCCAGATTAGAACTGAACATGACCTACTCCTTCTCGACGGTTGCGCGAAGAGGGAACCCCTCTTCCTGTGCCTGGTCCATGACGAGACTCGCTTTCGTCTCTGCGATCTCGTGGGAATAGACGCCGGCGACACCGATCCCTTCCTGGTGAACTTTCATCATGACGCTGTAGGCCTCGGCCGGAGACAGATGGAAAACCGACTCCAGCACTTCGAGGACAAATTCCATCGTCGTGTAGTCATCGTTATGGATCACCACCTTGAACTGTGGAGGGCGCCCAGTCCTCTCCTGCTTCTCGGTCAGCAGGTCGGATTTTCGGTCGGTGCCCTTCTTGGTCATATGCGGTCAGTCTAAGTCCCTGTACCCGGTTCGTGCCATCGCTCCCGGCCGACGAACCGGTGCCACCCTGGTCAGTAGGGGCTGAGAGGGGATAAGATCGGGGTTTCAATCCGGCAAGTAGAGGGTTCTCACGATGCGTTCGATCCGATCCAGGTCTCGATGGGTTTTCCCCCTGCTCTTCCTCCTGGCCGCCGGCTGTACCCCACCGGGGGACGACGGCTCGTCGGAATCCAGCGGACCCTCTTCCCCTCCGCAGCTGACGCTGACGGCCGATGCCGACGAGGCCGCTCAGGTCATCGACGCCGCGACCCTGGAGTCGATGATCGCGTCGCTGGCGGACGACTCGCTGGCCGGGAGAGGCCCTGCCACCGAGGGGGATCAACTCACCCGGACCTATATCGCCGAGGCATTGGCGGAATGTGGCTTCGAGCCTGGAGCCGCCGACGGCAGCTGGGAACAACCGGTCGAACTGGTCGGCCTGACCTCGCACATGCCCAAGGAGTGGACCTTCAACTCCGAGAACGACACGCTGTCGTTGGACTTCTGGGACGACTACATCGGCAACACGGGTGTGCAGGAACCCTCCGTCTCGATCGACGACGCGGAGCTGGTCTTCGTCGGTTACGGCATCACCGCCCCTGAAGAGGATTGGAACGACTACAAGGATGTGGACGTCCGCGGGAAGATCCTCGTGATGCTCAACAACGATCCGGACTGGGATCCCGATCTGTTTGCCGGATCTCGTCGGCTGTACTACGGCCGCTGGGACTACAAGTACGAGTCCGCGGCAAAAGCCGGTGCCGTCGGCGCGATCATCATTCACACGACACCCTCGGCCGGGTATCCTTTTCAGGTCGTTCAGACATCGTGGACCGGCGAGCAGTTCGAGGCCCCTGCCGGCAACGAGCCGCGGGTAAGACTGACGGCGTGGGTCACCGACGAAGCGGCAGGACGTCTGGCCCGGCTGGGAGGTTTGGACCTCGACGAACTGATCGCCTCGGCCCACTCCCGGGACTTCCGTCCCGTCTCGCTGAACGTCCGAAGCTCGATCGCCTTCGAGTCCACCGTCAACGAGGGAACTCACACCGCCAACGTGCTGGGCATCTTGCCGGGTAGCGACCCGGAACTTGCCGACGAGCTGGTCGTCTACACCGCGCATCACGATCATCTGGGTATCGGTGCCACCGACGCCGACGGCGATTCGATCTACAACGGTGCCCGGGACAACGCTTCGGGTGTCGCGACGGTCCTCGCCATCGCAAGGGCCTTCTCCGCGCTCGAGGAGCGCCCGCGACGGAGCGTATTGATGTTGCTGGTGGCCGCCGAGGAGCAGGGTCTGTTGGGTTCCGAGGCCTATACCAACGATCCGACGGCGCACCCGGGCAACCTGATGGCGAATATCAACTTCGATGCGGTGGCGATCTTCGGACGGACGACCGATGTGGCCGTCGTCGGACGCGGCAAGTCCGAGCTGGAGCTTCTGCTGGAGCAGGCGGCCGCGAAGCAGGACCGCGAGGTGGTCGACGAGCCGTTCCCGGACAAGGGTTACTACTACCGATCGGATCAGTTCAACTTCGCGAAGATCGGAGTACCGGCGTTGTACTTCAAGTCGGGGACCCATCTGCGGGACGGCGGCAGCGAGGTCGGCAAGGCCCTGGAAGATGAATGGCGCGCCAACCGCTATCACCAGCCGGCCGACGAGATCTACGATGGGTGGGACTTCTCCGGCATGATCGAAGATGCGCAGCTCGGCTTCTGGGTCGGCCTGTCGGTGGCCAACATGGACTCGCCGCCCGGCTGGGTGGCCGGTGACGAGTTCGAGGGAACCCGAAAACAGATGCGGGCCGAAGCCCGAGAGAGTGAATGAGCACTCCCGACCACAGTCAGGCTCGCCGTCGCGTCGAACGGGTCGCCGAGGGCTCACGCACGTCGCTGGACGATCGCGTCGCCATCGAGGAACCGATGGAGATCCGAGTCGATCATGCGATCGACGGAAAGCGTGTTGCCAAGAGCCTGTCCATCACCATGCGCACTCCGGGGCACGACTTCGAGTTGGCGGCCGGCTTCCTCTACACCGAGGGAATCCTCCGTCAACCGGGCGATATCGAGACGATCGAGTTCTGTGGGCCCGCCGTCGAGGGACGTGACACCTCTAACATCGTCAAGGTGACGGTGGCCGATCATGTCGCGCTGGACCTCGAGCGGTTACAGCGGAACTTCTACGCGACGTCCAGTTGTGGAATCTGCGGCAAGGCTTCGCTCGACGCCATCGCCGTGCAGGGCATCGAGAAACCTACTGCGCAGTGGACGCTTACGACTGCGAGGGTTCACGAGCTGCCGAAGATACTTCGTGCAAACCAGCCGGTCTTCGAGACCACCGGCGGCCTGCACGCGTCGGCACTGGTCTCCGCCGACGGAGTCGTCGAGTGTGTCCGCGAGGATGTGGGACGTCACAACGCCGTCGACAAGCTGATCGGCAGCCGACTCCTTCGGTCGCAGACCCCCATCGACGATCGAGTCCTGGTCCTCAGCGGTCGTGCCGGATTCGAACTTATCCAGAAGGCCGTGGTCGCCGGCATCGCGATCGTCGTCGCGATCGGTGCCCCATCGAGCCTGGCGGTGGAACTGGCGGAGAGTTACGACATGACCCTGGTCGGCTTTGCGTCTCACGATCGCTTCAACATCTACAGTGGTGGGCACAGAATTGGTTCGTGATCCGGCCGAGCTCCCCTCCAGTCGTCTCTTCACGTTCATCGACGAGCCACGACGCTACGCCCTCTACTTCCTCGAGGGGCAGCGTCTGATCCACGACCTGGCGTTGGTCCCGAATCGCGTCGGCAACATTTTTGGGTACTACCGTGACGTGGTGCTTAGCCTGCAGCCGGTCATCGCGTTGCTCAAACATGGCGAACAGCTCGGTTTCTATCTGGACTCGGAGCGACCCTACTTCCGTCTCAAGATCGAGACGGCTCATGCCGGGACCACCCGTTGCATGGTCCTTCCCGAACAGATGGATCAGAAACCCACGACCATGACGGGCATCGTGCGTGTCACAAAGTTGTTTCCCGGAGGACGACCGCCCTACCAATCCATCATCGCGGCGGACGATCTGGAGCTGAAAGAGATCGTCAATCGAATCCTGCGCGATTCCTATCAGGTCAATAGCGTGGTGACGGTGTCGTCGAACAGCGACCAGAGCGCGATGTTGCATCAGCTGCCGCCGATGCCCGCCGAGTCCGACTACGATTTCTCCGAGACCGCCCTCAAGACCCGGCGCGATGGGATACGGGACGGACTGGAGTCCCTGATGTCCCGCGCTTTGACGTCAGCGGATGAGATTCAGGCGGAGTTCGGCAAGCTTGGCTTTCGACTCCTGGCCAGCCGAGACGTGGCGTTTCGTTGTTCCTGTGCCCGAGAGTGGATGCTGGGCAGTCTGCGAAGTGTCTACGCGCAGGAGGGCGACTCGCTCTTTGAGCCGGATTCCGAAACTCTGGAAGTCGTCTGCGAATATTGCAAGAATCGCTACACGTTCTCCCGCAGCGAGTTGCGAACTGGGCCGTCCACCAACTGAGAGAATCTGTTAGGATTGCCCCATGACAATACCTGCTGAAGAACGTGGCATGGCAACGATGACCCATCTCTCCGGACTGGCGGGCTATCTCGTTCCGGGTCTGGGCGTCATCGCTCCGATTATCATCTGGGTCCTGAAGAAGGACTCCCCGGCAATCTCGAAGATCGCGAAGCAGGCGTTGTTCCTGAACATCGCCGTCTTCCTGATCGGTATCCTCGGGTTCCTGTTGCTGCTCACCGTCATCTTGATTCCGCTGAGCTTCCTGCTCTGGTTCGCTGCGGGACTCGTGGCTGTGATCTTGCCGATTATCGGTGCGGTCAAGGCCGGCGACGGGACGCTCTACGAGTATCCTCTGATCGGGAGTTGGGTCTAGCCCGCTGCACCGTTATTCAGATCGCGTCATGAATCGCGTGCTTGATCTTCTGTAAGACCCCGCGATGAACCTCGTATGGCTGACCGTCGGCAGCCTCTTCCAGTAGGCCTTCCCAACGGTCATCGTCGTGAAGACCTTCCAGGTCTTCGTCCTGAATCATCTGATGGACCGAGACCCCGTCGTCGTCGATGCTCTTCTGAAGCCACTCGATGGCTGAATCGTTGTTTCCTTCCATCGCATAGGTACAGGCCACGTTGTAGGTGGCGAGCGACGGGTTGAAGCCGAGATCCAGCTGCTTCATGAACGCGTCGCGGGCCTCGGCGTGACGACTGGAGTGATGGAGGGCCCAGCCCAGGTTGCTCCATGCGCGGCCGGCGTCCGGTCGCAACTTGATCATCTCCTGCATATCCGCGATCGCCGGTTCCCAGCGGCGGGTCGAGTACTCCGAGCCACCCCACGACCCCTCGCGGTACTTATTCAGGCTGAGGGTGTCGTGAAGTTCCTTGACCTCCACGAAGCCGGCGGCGTCACGGATGTTGTCCAGGTCGGAGTCGTTGGCGAATCGTTCTTCGCTATCGAACCCTTGCAACACGGCCTGCTCCAGCGTGTCCAGCGCCGAGCGGGTGTTGTTCTGTAACGAGTAGGCGCACGCAAGGTTGTAGAGGGCGTTGGAGCTGCCGCCCTCGAGACGGTTGGCTCGCTCCAGTGCATCGACGGCCGTTTCGTACTCACGCATGCTGAGTAGGTTCGAGCCGACGTCGTACCACGCGTCGGCCTCATCGGAGTTCTCTTTCGTGAGATCTTCGTAGGCCTCCCGCGCATCCGTGTAGCGATCGTTGCGGTTGTCTTCCTTGACCCGGCCAAGAAGCGACTGGAATTGACCGTCGCTGCGGATCGGATCGAGATCGGAGTCCTCAAACAGGTACTTATAACCGTCGAAACCGTTCTCCATCGCTCGCTCGATCCGATCGATGGAGGCGGCAGCGTCTCCCATGCGCGCGTGGCCGCAGGCGGCGTTGTAGAGCGAGGTCCCGGGGCGATACCCGGCCGCGGCGGCCTGATCGAACAGGTCTGCAGCCTGACTCCACTCCTCGTCGTTGTGACGATCGGACGCTTGGTCGAACAGACGCTCACCCTTGCGATCCTCGCGATCGTGATCGTCGTCATGATCGTGCCGATCATGGGCAAGCATGTAGTCGGCCTGGGTGCCCTTCGAATCTCTTGGCACCGGATTGGCGACGGCCAGGGTCGTGATGGCAACCGCGAAGAGCGCAAACGTGGCCAGCAGCATCGCCGGGCGAATACCCCGTCGCGTGTCGCGTGTCAGGATCGAGGTCAAACGTCGTTCGAAGTTTCCGCTTCCCATCATCGATAGTGCCTCCGCAGGGACGGACCGAGCCGTCGGTAGTTCTCTGGCGATTTCCATCAGGTGTCGTGCGTATTCGGAGGGTCGCTCGCCACTGCGAACCACCAGATCGTCACAGGCCTTCTCGCAATCCTGGCGGGCTCTGGTCTCGACCCACCAGACGGCAGGTTGGAACCACCACAGCGCCGCACTCACCCGGCCGAGCAACAGGTAGAGCCCATCCCGTCGGCGCATGTGCGCCAATTCGTGCAACAGGACAACGCGCTGACGATCGACGGACCACTGCCGCGCCACGCGGGGCAGAATCAGAAGCGGCGACCACAGTCCCCATAGCACCGGGACCTGGAGCGCGTCGCTGAACATCAACCGAGGCGCGCTCCGGATCTGCATCCGATCGCAGCAGTCTTGAAGGAGCTCGAACACTGGGTCGTCGGCGATGACGGGAACGGCGTCCACGGCGAGTTGATTCATGCGGTACCAACCCAATCCCAGGCGCGAGATCACCGCGAGAAAGCCGAGGATCCACAGAGCGGACAGACCGACGAGGAAACGCGCGGGCGTGATCAGCGGCGACGCCGTCCGTTGTCCCTCTTCCACACCGACGATGTTGGCGGCCTTCTCGACGGACTTCGGATGATCGTTGGTCGCCCGTAAGTCCCCGGCCTTCTTCTCTCTCCGTTTATTGTTGGCCATCAACGCGGCGTCCGTTGACACATCGGCCGGTTGAGTGATGACCGGCTCGTCCGACGGGTCCAGAAGGGGCAGGTCCCATCGTGGCAGCGTGGTCGCGGCCAGTGGCAGCACGATGGCCGCCACCAGAGCCAGCGTCCCGACAAGATGCCGCATCGCCGCCGACGCGTTCCGCAACAGGTAGAGACTGCCGATGGCCGTGGCCAGAAGCAGCGAGACTCGAACGATCAACTCCAGGGTCATCGCCCCTCCTTCCGTGCCTGACGAAGCATGGCCGAGATCCGGTCCAGCTCTTCCGGGCTCAGCCCTTTCCCGTGCTCTTCCAGGAGCGCGGTGACCGCGTCAGCGGTGGAGTTCTGGAAGAACGTCTCGAGGAGATGCCCCATGGCGCTCTCCCGTGCGGCACCCAGGTCGGTGGTCGGCAGGTAGACGTAGCGGTTGCCGTCGTGACGGTGGGTCAGATGTCCCTTGCCCTCGAGGATGCGCAGGGTGCTACGGACCGCCGAGTAGCTGGGCGGGTCGGCCATCTGGCCCAGGACGTCGGCGACGGTGCCGTCTCCGAGACGAAAGAGGATATCCATCATCTCTCGCTCGCGACGGCTCAGGGGAGATTCGGGTCGGTCGGATGGGTGTTTTTTTGCCATATGCTAATTTTTTAGCATTAGTCGACTCCCGTGTCAACAGGGAATACGCACGAGCGCGGAATTCGTTGCATCGGCGGGGCCTGAGCCAAGAAAAAGGGGCGGTCGCCTAAGCCACCGCCCCTCGTCAAACCGCTGAAAACCGGCCCTACGGACAGGTCGCCGTCGTCTCCTTCAGGCCGACCGCACACTCGCCCGACGCGGCCAGGCCATTGCGCTCGCCGCCGCCGGAGTCGCTGCCCCAACTGGACTCGCTGCCGCTGCCGTTGTCGCCGACGACCAGGAAGAAGAGGTTACCGGCCGGAACCCCGGACCAGAGCGTGGTGCCACTGGTTCCGACGCCACAGACCGATCCGGTGAGGGCATAGCTACTCACCGTCGAGAGATTTCCATAGATCAGGTTGTAGTTGTTGGCCGTGCAGCTTGCGGTATCCCAGCTGACATCGATCATGTCGCCGGTGACCGTCTGCCGTGACCCGCGGAGCGGCTGGGTTCCGAGACTTCCGTCCGGTGCAGGAGCCGGAGCACTGCCGGAGGATGCCGGTGTACACGCGACATCGACGAAGGCCGTCAGCGTCACGTCGTCCACCGAATACCAGTAGTCCCAGGATGCGTTCTGGTAATTGAAGCGAACCTGGAAGTCGCTGTTGCCCAGCGCCTGGGCCGAGACATCGATCGATTGCGCGGCGTTCAGGTCGACGTCGGTGTCACTCCAGACGGTGACCCAGTTCGCGCCGTCCCACACCTCGGTGGTGGCGTCGTCGCCGTTGAAGTGGTTGTAGAACAGGGCGAAGTCCAGTGTCATCGAACTTGCGCTGGCGATATCGGCATCGATGACGGGAGAGTCCAGCGTCGTCGAGGTCAGGCTGCCGCTTCCACACGCGTCGGAGTCACTCAACGCGAAGAACCCGGAGCCGTCGCCCGGAAGCTGGGATGTCGAGTTGGATCGATCGAACGGTCCGCAATCGTGGGGACCCGGTCCGGTGGTCACGGTCCAGTTCGGGAACGTCAGCGCATCTTCGAAGGTCTCCTGGTAGATCTGCTGAGGACCCGAACCGGGGCCGGTGGCCGACTGGCTGAGCTCGACGGCGTTGGTGTCGCTGTACCCGTTGGACAGATCCGTCGCCTTGACCAGGTAGTGGTAGGTCGTCGACGACTGCATGCTCACCGTGTCGGCGAAGCTCAGGCTGCTGAGATTGCCCGCCACCTGGTTTCCGATCACGGGAGCCACCGGTGACGTCTCCGATCGGTAGACCGTATATCGAATCGGTCCCGGGCAGACGGTGCCGGCCGCAGACCAATCCAGGTCGATGGTGCAGGTTGCGAGCTCACCGTTGCCGGCGCTCTCGATTCCGGCGAAGCTCGGTTCGGCGATCCACTCCAACGTCGTCGGCGATCCGTCGAAGACGGCGTCGGGGCAGGACAGCGCGCGGACACGCACGTTGTAGGCGTGACTACCGAGATCGTTCACGGCCAGATTGGGACCGTTCGCTCCGACCACATCCAAGCCGTCGCGGGTCCACTGATATTCGAACGGGCCCACGCCGCCGGTCAGGTTGGCGCTGAGATTCTGCTGGTCGCCGAGACAGACGGCGCTACCGGTGTCGGGCGTCACGTCCACGAAGGGGTTGTCGTCGCAAGCGCTACCCGTCGTGCAGACACCCGGCACATCCACCTGGGAGATCGACACGTCGTCGACCCACCATCCGGACTCGGTGACGGAACCGTCGGACGAGATCAGGAAGCGCAGCTGAACCTGCTGACTGCCATACGCGGACAGGTCGGCGTTGTACTGCACATAGCCAAGCTGGTCGCGATCGGTAAAGAACATTCCCGTGCCGAGACCACAGTTGTCGGAGGTGTTGGTGGACTCGCCGGGGTAACCGACCTCGACGCGGGTCCAGTTGGCGCCACCATCGGTCGAGATCTGCACCTCGCCCTTGTCGTAGCTGTCCTCGATGTCGTACTGCGAGCTGAAGGCCAGCTGGCTGCCGACGCCAAGCAAAAGCGGCGGTGTCGTGATCGCCTCGCAGACGTTGTCGGTATAGAGCCCGGTGCGGTAGACGTTGGGGCCCAGGTTGCCCTCGCTACCCTCGATCTCCCACTGGGAGTCCAGCACGAACTTCGCGGTGCCCGTGTCTCCGGCGTCGTCGAGCCAGTTGCCGTTGGCCAGCGGTCCCTCGGGGATCGCCTCCACACGAACGGCGTTGCTATCGACAGTGCCGTTCCCCAGGTCCCGGGCGCGGACCGCGTAGTAGTACTTGTCGCCACTCGTCAGGGTGTTGAGGTCGGCATAGCTCGTGGTCGGGATGCCCGTATCGATCGGCGCGATCAGATCGGGGTCGAACATCGGATCTTGCGAACGATAGATGTCGTACTCGAGCGGACCGCCGCAGTTGGCGACGGCGGCGTCCCACGCCACATTGATCGTGCAGAGCGCCGAGAACGGCGTCGTCGCGCTGACCACGCCGGCGAACGTCGGCGTCAGGGTGCACAGACCGGTGCCCACCGTGTCGGTCTCGTTGGAGTCGTCGGAGGTGCAGGCCTCGCCATCGGTGGCGCGGACAATGTAGTAGTAAGTGGTTCCGCCGCTGACATCGGTATCGACGAAGCTATAACCGGTGGGGTCGCTGGCCACAGCGGGGCTGCTGTCCGGAACACTGGTGATCTGGGTGTACGGCCCGCCCGGCGTGGTCGAACGACCGACGCTGTAAGAGACCACCGTGGCGAGATCGGCGTCGTTCCACGAGATTTCGATCTCGTTGTCACCGACCACCATCGACGACGCCACCAGCGCGCTGGGCTCGAGGTCGCAACCACACGCGTCGAAGCCGAAGGATGCCACTTGCGTCCGCCAGTTGCCGGAGGTGTTGTCCATACCGGTAAACCAGAAGGTGCAGTCGTCTGACGGGTCGAGGTTCATCGACGAGTAATCACCATAACGATTGCTGGAGTTGGCGGCGGTGCCGTCGTGAATGACGGCCTCGGGTTGGGTCATGGTTCCCGGCGCGTCGCTGAACAGACGTCCTGTATAACGAAGACTCGGGAAGACCGTCGACGACGTCACGTTGTACGCGATCGCGATATTGCCCGACTGATCCATGGAGCTACCCGCCATGAAACGATGCTCGGCATCGGGGGCGAAGGTGCCCTCTTGCTCGAGGGCCCAGGCGTCGTTGCCACCCTGCAGCTCGAACCATCGAATACCGCCGTGGTCAGCGCCGTTGACATCGGTGACGAAGTTGCCGACCAGCGTCTGACGGTCGCCATGGTTGATGTACTGCAGACGATTCATGATCACTTCGCGAAGGGGATCCAGGGTCGTCCCGGAGCCGGGCATCGGGAAGCAGGCGAAGGCGGTCAGACCACAGAGCGCGGAATCGAACTCGGCGACGTCGATGCTTGGGTCGGTCGATAAGACCGTATTGGCGGTATTGATCCAGTCGACGTCGAAGCCCCACATCTCCAGCAGGTCTCCGGGTGCCGCGGGACCCCCGTGATTCTCGGTGTCGCGTTGACGCATGATGACGGCCGGCGCGCCGCTCGGCGGCGGGTTCGGACCATCGAGGTCCGCCGGTGTCGCGGTCTGGAAGCTGAAACCGGAGAGCGCCGGTAGCGTTACCCGCTGGAAGGTCGCGGGGTTGCCCAGCAGCATGGCGCCACGATCCAACGCGTAGACGCCCTGGCTGCCGTCGTTGGCCGTCACGATGTAGGAGCCGTCGCCCCCGTTGGCGTCGGTGGGCCAGACGCCGTACTTGGGATAGTCGGGGAAGGACGGCGCAGTGAAACCGTAGGCGAACCAACCGCCGCTGACCGGATCGGCGGTCTGGGAAACGTAGACGCAGAGGTTGTTACCGGAGCGAGAGAACTCGCTGAGCATCCAGCGGTCCGTCAGTCGGTCGTAAAGAACGATCGGATCGCCGAAGCCGTCGTCGCAGACACCAGAGCCCAGCGAGTCCAGCGTAATCGTTGTGATGAGGGCCGGGGTCGGATCGGCCTTGTCCCAGATCGCGACGTCGGCACCGTCGCCGGTATTGATCATCTGGATGTAGTGATTCGGCCCGACATCCCCGACGGTGTCAGGAGGATTGACGCCGCTATACCCCTGGCCCGCGAAGTTCCGGCTGGGCGCGGTAAACGCTCGGCTGACGAAGCCCGCGGCTTCTTGCTGCAGTGCGAGAAGCGGGTCGGGACCGGTTTTGTAGCGCGGCGGCTGCACCCAGTCGGGTCCGGGGTAACTGCGGCGCGGGATCTCTTTTACCGCGTCGCCGGGGCGCCAGCTCAGCAACCGTGGAAGATCCCGCAGGTCTCCGTCGAAGATGAAGGGGGTGACCGGCGCTCCGATCTCGAGGCGGGTGTCGGCCGGCTTCTCCACGTCGGCAGCCAACGATGCGGCCGGGACTCCCAGAGCGACCACGAGGCCGAGCAAGATAAAGGGGGTCGTGTGGCTGTTTCTCGATCGCGACATAGCCTCTCCTGGAGAACACACCTCGCGGGTCCGGCCACGAGGGTGCCGCGGGAAAAGTACGGCGAAACAGGGGGGACGCCAACGGATCAAATCGGCGTTTGCGCTTAAAAAAGCAATAAATCAGGGGAAAACTAGCGGAGACGGTAGCCGGTGCGGAAGTCCAGGACCCGATCGCCGGTGTCCACCTGAATCTCCAGCTGACCGCCGGGACGGAGTGCGGCGTTGATCCGATGCTGCCGACCGTCTTCCACGCTGTTGCCGAGACCGACCAGGGGTACCTGGTCCCGGATCACCTCGTCGAGAGGTCCCGGCAGATCGATCCGCAGGCTGCCGCGGTCATTCAGGAGCGGCAGCAGAGGGATCTTGATCCGGTAGTCCGCCTCGATCCGGTCGGCCAGCACCTTCACGCCGGTCACCTCCAACACCACTCGCGCCAGCCCGATCCGGGTCTTGCAGCGATCGATGGAGAGGGTATCGGCCAGGTCGAGGCTCATCGACGGGGTCACCGAGAGCAGAAGCAGACAGACGCCCACACGGAGAGATCGGGCGATAACGGTGCTGCGGTGGGGTGACATGGAAGGGGCCTCAGGTTGGTCAAGAGAACATGCCGCAAAGTTCCGATTTTTTCAAGGTGATCGTGAGACGATTCCAACGCCCTGCGGGGTCCGAACCGCGCCGGCCCCGATCCTCCGGCTTGACCCGCGATACGGCTCCGGCTAATCTGGCGCCGATTTGCCCATGGCACGGGCGAGACGGAAACCCAGGGATCCCCATGCGAGTGGATCGGCAACTGTTGGCGCGGGAGGCCCCCCGGTCGGGACGGATCTGCGTGGCCATCGTCGTTCTGGTGGGATCCCTGTTCGTCACCCCCCTGGCGCCGGACCCGGCCATCCCCACGATAGTTCGTGGAGAGCAGCAACGAGATGTCGTTATTACCCCCACGACCATCGTCCCGTGACCTAGGGCGAGCAGCTCCCGTCCCGCTGGATGCCGCAGCCGCCGCCGCCTGCCGGGCGTAGGGCCCCGGTCGAGTCCTTCCCGCTGCTGCCGTCTCGGCTGGATTCGTTGGAGATGGCCAGGTAGTAGAGATTGCCGCTGTCCTCTGTGAGGATCGACGGCGACGCCAGGTCGCACTGCCCGTTGTACGGGGCGTGGTTGTAGACACCGGTGGACCGAAGCTGATCCAGGTCACCGACCTGCACCGAGTAGTCCTGGAACGGGAGGATCGCGAGATTACACGCGTCATCCCAGGTCGCCATCATCGTCCCGTTGCCCTGCCGCTCGAGGATCAACGAATCGGGGATGCTGCCGGGCCACTCCTGGATCTCACAGATTCGATCGCCCTGCTCCAGCACGTCGAGCTCGACGCCATCGATATACCAACCCTCACCGTCCGTCGCGGCCACGCCGGAGGCGAAGACGAAGGCCAGATGGACCGTGGTGCCGCTGTAGGGCAGGAGATCGAACTGGCTGGTGACCCATCCAGCGGAATCCCCGTGGAAGGACGCCTGGCCCTGCAGTCCGTTGCAGTTGTTGGGGCCGAGGGTGCCCGTGGGGTAGCCACCGGTCGGCACCAGCGTCGTGTAGGTATCTTGACCGTTCACCGACCCATCGATCACTACCTGGCCGCCGTCCTGGCCCACCTTCGTGTCGTACCAGTGGGTGACGTTCAGTGTGGCGCCGACCACGTCCGCCGGGATGACGATACCCGGGCCGCCGGTCGAGTCCGTACCGTTGTGGTAGAGCCAACCGAAGACCCGCTTCCCGTGGACGGTACCGGGGCCGCTACCGCTGTGATAGCTGAGTCCCCGCGGTGCCTCTTTCTGCACCGTACCCCACTGATCCAGGTTGGGGATTCCGGCACACGGCGAGACACCGGCCAGAACATCGTCGTGAGTCCACTCCGGCGGGTCGCTGTCGAAGTTCTCGTCGAGCAAGTTGACCTCGGCCGGCGGCTCGTAGCCGTCGCCAAGCTCCAGGGCCAGGATCGATGTCCTTCCGGGATGGAACAAGGGCGCGTTGCTGGTCGTGATGTCGGTCAGATCGAAGGACAACTCCAACTCGCAATCGGCCGCCTGCTTGACGACGAACTGCGCCATGTTGGTGGAGGTCACGACCTCGCCGCCTGTGATCGTCGATGGGTACTCCAGGGTGCCTTCGTTGAGGATATCGACACCGGGGTGGATGCTTGTCAGTTTGGCCACGGCGTCGTTGGCGTCCTGGCCGCCGCCGTTACGCAGGTTGACCCGGGCGGCCCAGGTCTCGCCGGGCTCGACGGCCATGTCGCCGTCGCCGTCGATCTCCGTCAGCGGTTGCTCGACGGAGTCGAAGATCAGGATCGGTCCAACGGCGCCGACGCTGACCTGCCAGGCGCCACGGGCGTACGTGCCGGCCGTGATGACGTTTTGATCCGCGTTGAACTTGAGATCGGAGACCACCATACCCAGCGGCAGGCCGGCCATGTAGGGCTCGAAGGTCAGTCCGCTGTCGACACTGCGATAGACACCGACGTCGTTGCCTACCAGGATGTCGATGCTCGAGAGCATGACCACGGTGTTGGCGGGCACGTTGGGCAGACCGTTGTCGCGGGCGACCCAGCCGCTGCCGGCGTTCCACTCCCACAGGTGGGCGGTATTGAATCCACCGACGGTGGCAAACACTCGATCGGGGTTTGCGGGATCAGTGGCAATGTCGTTGATCGCTCGGCTGGGAAGCCCGGAGGTGATGTTCTCCCAACTGTTGCCGTCGTCAGGCGTACGCCAGATCCGACCGCTTGCACTGCCGGTGTAGACGTGATCGGGGTAGTTCCGATTGATCTCGACGACCTTGAGGCTGCCGGAGTTGCCGGTCAGATCCGGTCCCAGCTGCGTCCAGTTGCTGCCGTTGTTGATCGATCGATAGGCGCGATGGGTTCCGAGCCACATGACGTTGGGGGTCACGGGGTCCAGCATGTAGGGCGTGACCCAGTTGCTTCGGTCACCGCTGATGATGCCGTTGGCGGGACCCGTCACACTTCCGAACCCACCGAATGGGCCGCTGGTCGAGCGCCACACACTGGGAAAACCACCGGACGGGTAGGAGGTGATGTAGTGGTAGTTGGTCTGCACCGAGTTGTACTGACAGACAAAGCCGTCACCGGTCACGGCCTGACGACTCCAGGTGTTGCTACCGGAACGAGCCAGCGAGCTGTTGTCCTGGGCACCGCCGCAGATGTTCCCCGGGTTGGCAGCGTCGACATCGATCGCGTAGAACTGCGTCGAATTGATGTTGCCGTTCTTGTTGGAGAAGCTTGTGCCGCCGTTGGTGGACTTCCACAGGCCGCCGTCTGAACCCACATAGAAGACGTTGGTGTCGGTGGGAGAGACGAGCAGCTCGTGCACATCCTGATGCACCTTCTGCGCGCCGCCCCAACCGTTGATCAGGTCGTTCCAGTTGAGACCTCCGTTCGTCGACTTGAAGAGACGGATGTTGCCGCGATAGACGATGTCGGGGTTGGTGGGATCGACTCCGATGGTCATGTTGTAGCTGCACTGACCGTCGCATGCGCTGGAGCCGGCGGAGACCTGGGACCAGCTGACACCGCCGTCCGCTGTTCTCCAGATCGAGCTGGTGAACTGGGCGTAGACCACGTTGCCGTCGCTGGGTGCCACGGCCACCTCACAGCGTCCCGGGTTGGTGGGCAGGCCGTTGGCGCTCTGTAGGTTCCAGTTGAGGCCGTTGTCGGTGGACTTGTAGATGCCGGAGTCGGTGGCGGCCCACACGATATCGGAGTTGCCTGCGTCACGCTGCAAGCCGTGAACCGATGTGGAAAGCCGTTGGTCCCAGTTCAGCCCGCCGTCGCTGGTGGTGTAGATGCCACCGGCCTGACTGCTGCCATCGGCGCAGCCACGACGATCGCCACCGGCGATCACGTTCAGGGAGTTCGCGGGATCGATGCTGATGGAGGAGAAATTCGCCATGTCGTCGAGGGTGTTGCTGCCGCTTCCATTGCGCACGTCCCAGCTTGTACCGCCGTCGTCGCTCCGGAGCATGCCGATGCCAAAGTAACTCTCGCAACCGGCGTTGTAGTCGCCGGTGCCGACCCAGACGATGTTGGGATCGAGGGCATCGACCGCCACCGCCCCCACCGTCAGCGTACCGACCGTGTCGAACATGTGGGTGTAACTGGCGCCGTCGTTGGTGGTCTTCCACAGTCCGCCCGCGGCCGTGCCGACGTAGTGGGTGTTGCTGGTCCAGTCCTTGGCGATGGCGGTCACGCGACCGGTCACGGTACCGAACGCCCAACTGCCGAAGGTGGACGGCGAGGGTCCCATCTCGATCCAGAAGTTTTCGACCGGCCCGCGACCGTCCGATCGACGCCGCTGCTGTTGGTTCAGTTTTTGTCGGACATCCTCGACGGCCTCGAGACGCAGCGTTGCGCGCTCTGCGGCGGAGTCGGTTCCGGCCCGACGGGACGAGAAGAACCACTCCTCTCGACGCCGGATCTGCTCCTCCTCGCCGAAACGTTCTCGGGAGAGGATTCGGGATTGTTCGTCGGTCGTCTCCGCTTCCTGCCCCATGACGGGTTGGCCGGAAGGGAGCGTGGCAATCAGGAACAACGCGCAAACAGCGGTCGCCTTAACGGCAGATCTCGACAACGACATGAGGCCCCTCATTTTTGCGAATCGCGTGAAGCCTCCCAACCGGGCGGCTGGTAGGGGTTTCGCGCGACCGCACTGCTTGGATTCACCGCGGCTGAAACCGATTCAAACCGCCGGGTCGTATCTTCTATACCTCACATGTGCAGGGACTGCCGGTCGAACCAAGGCGGGCGGCGGCAGAATTGTGTCAGAGGGTACGGAAAGGCACGATTTCCGGCATTTTAGGGGTCTGTCTGCCGGAATTGGGAGACCAGTTTCTGGGCATGGACGATGGAGCGGATACACATCGCGACGACCGCGATCAGCAGCCAGGCCGTCGTCGCAAGGGCGTAGACTAGGTGGAAGGAGTGCGTTATGTGGAAATCGATCTTCGGTTGCCTGGTCCTGGCCCTGTTTGCCCTGCCGACGTTGGCGGAGATCGTCGCCGAAGACGCAACGATCACGTCCGTCACGGTCTACCGGGATCGGGCGGAGGTCGTCCGCGAGGCGAGCGTGACCGTGCCGGCCGGTGAGAGCAGCATCGACTTCGTTGGTCTACCGCCGTCGGTCCCTGCCGATTCGTTGCGTGTTCGCAGTCAGGGGGTTCCGGTGACGCTGGGAGCCGTCGAGCTGCGAAACTTTGCTGCCGACCCCACAGAGAGCGACGCCTGGAAGGCCGCCGAGGCCGAGGTGCTGCGTCTGCGTAATGCGATTGCTGCCGTGGACGCCGCCGAACGGGTTGACGCAGAGCTACAGACCTTCCTCACCAGTGTCGGCAAGAGCAGTGCCGAATCGCAGAGCCAGAACCTGACCGAGGGCGGATTGGATCCCGCGGCCATCGACGGGGTCTACAACCTGATGGCCCGACGGTTGGAAGAGATCGGCAAGCGACGACTGGCACGAACGAACCAGCGACGAGAATTACAAGACGAACTTCGTGTGGCGGAGGCCAAACTGAACACGCTGCGTCCGGGAGCCGGCATCCGAACGAAGATCGCCCGTGTGCAGATCGATGCGAGACAGGCCGGTCGATTAACGTTGACGTTGGCCTACCTGGCACCGGGGGCGTCGTGGACACCCGCTTATCGTGCTGCGCTCGATCCCGAATCTGGCGTGGTCGACTGGACCTACGAGGGTGTTGTCCGACAGAACACCGGCGAGGACTGGAGCGATGTGAAACTGACGCTGTCGACGGCTTCGCCGACGCAAGGGGTGGCGCCGCCGACGTTGCCGCCGTGGGTGTTACGTGAATTTAGTTCGAGACCGACCGTCGCACGCAACGTCCGGATGGCCAAGGGGGCTGCCGATGCGATGATGTCGGCGCCGATGGAGTTGGAAGAATCGGACGTCGCCGGTGGTTACGCCCAGGCCGCCATCGTCAAGTCGGCCTACAACGTCCAGTTCGCCGTCACCGGTCGCTCCACCGTCGCCGCCGACGGTCAGCCTCACACCCTCGTGCTGCAACAGGAGGGGCTTGACGGCGACCTGATCCATCGAACGTTGCCCGGTATCGATCCCCGAGCCTACCTCTCGGTCAACGCCACCTCCCCTGCCGACTACCCGTTACTTGCCGGACCCGTCCGCGTCTTCACCGGCGGGGCCTATCTAGGTCGCTTCTCCTTGCAGGAGACCGGCCCCGACAGCGAGCTGCGGATTCCGTTCGGTGTCGACAACCGTGTGGAGATCACCCGCGTGCCGATGCCGAAACAGAAAGGGCGTCGGGGTTTTGTCGGCAAGTTCAAGCAGGTCGAGAAGATCGAACGAACACTGATCCAGAACAATACATCGCGATCGCTGAAGCTGATCCTGGAAGATCGGATTCCCATCGCCGAGGACGAACGGATTCAGGTGACGGTAGGAAGCGAGACGACGCCCGGTGCCAAGGAAGACGTCAAGCGTCCTGGCATCAAGCTCTGGACCCTCGACGTCCCGGCGAGAGAAGGCACAGAGGTCGTCCTTCAGTACACCGTGCGGTACCCGAAGGAGATGGTGCTTCCCGACCTAGAGTGATCAGAGGGCGAGAAACGCCTCGATCTCCTGGGAGATCCGACGACGCTGGAACAGGATCGTCCCATGACCCATGGGCAGTTCAATGACCCGCTCGGGCTGCAACGCGTCCCGCAACCGCTCAAGACTGGGCGGTGGGTCGACACGATCCAGACTGCCGAAGATGTAGAGCAATCGCTTGCTCCGGAGCGACTCCACGTGCCGGTCCATCTGTAGCGCCGCCGTCCAGCGGCGAAAAGTCGGATCATCCAGTCCCGCCTGATCGATCGATCGTTTGAGTCCGGTACCGATCAGCCCGTGGGTCAAGCCCCAGGCGTAACGATTGGTGGCGGAGATGGTCACCATCGGCACGTTCACCCGTCCCGTGGAGGCCAACGCCAGCAGTTGGAAACCGCCGAGACTGAATCCGACGTTGGCACGTAGCTCTCGCCCCACCTGGGTCCGCAGGAGTTCCACCGCGGCTTCATGATCCCAGCACCACTGACGGATCGCCTGGTACAGCCGAGCCGGGTTGGCGTTCATCGCCCCCTCGCCGGGGAACTGCCCGTCCGGTGTGCGCTCGAAGTGGTACGGGCCTGCAAGCACGGCGACGGGCATCTTCTGAATCAGTGGCTTGAGGAACCACTCCCAGCGGGACCAGTGGCGTTGGTAGACCGGATGATGGAACAGCAGCACCGGCTCGTCGGCCGCGACACCGGGGGGTGTGAAGAGCTGCAGATGAACGCGGTCGTTGTTGGCGACACCGCTGGGGAGCGGAGAATCGAAGCTCCAGCGCTGGACCTGCACGCCGTCCCGTCGGACTCGCTGGGTCTCCTTGCGAACGCTCTCAAGCGGAACGTCGTCCGGCGGGGCGATGAACGCCGAGAAATCGCGATTGGCGTCTTCGCAGACCTGCCGCGCGTGCTCGACGCCTTCCGGCTCGAAGTAAGACGATCCATGATGGTAGCGGTCCAGCCCGAAGACCCAGTGACGCATCCGGATCATCCGTCGGGTCATACGGAAACGAAACCCGCGACGGGTCGGAACGGGCATGTCCCAGTTCATCGGGTCCATCGGTGTCTCGCTTATGGATGCCGGGTCTCGATCTCGCTGACGGGCAGTATTCTAGAGCAATTCCAGACGATGTCAGCCCCGCCTCCGTCTTCGAGCCATGGGGTATGCTGCGGACATGGCGGATTCGGGCCAACCGTTACTTGTCTGTCGCGGGCTGACGCGACGTCCGTGGATCGACCGCTTCGATCTGGAGCTGCAGGGCGGGGAGATCGTCGCCCTGCGTGCGCCGTCAGGCAGCGGCAAGACCCTACTCTTGCGGGCGTTGGCCGATCTGGACCCACGGGACGGTGGCGAGCTGACCCTCCAGGGCCGTTCCATCGACGACCACGACCCGTCGGCCTGGCGGATCGACGTGCTCTACCTCCACCAGGCGGCCGTCCCGTTTCCGGGGACTGCCGACGAGAACGTGAGCGTCGTGGCGGCGCTGGATCGTGCCGGCGATCGTTGGAGCGCCGACGATCCCGTCGCCTCGATTCTTTCTGCCGCTGAGGTCAGCGCCGACACGCCGGCGGAGGATCTCTCCGGTGGTGAAATGCAACGACTGGCCCTCTACCGAGCATTGACATTGCGACCCTCGGTCTTACTCCTCGACGAAGCGACATCGGCGTTGGACTCCGAGCTTGCGACCCGGGCCGAGAATGCCGTCAGGCGCTTTGCCGCCGACGGTGGTGCCGTGCTGTGGGTTAGTCACGACGACACACTCCCCGGTCGTGTGGCCGATCGCGTGATCGATCTACCGGTCGCTTCATGAGCGGGCCGCTGGAACTACAGGTCTGGCAGCTGGCCCTCGGTGCGCTGCTGATCGTATTGAACGCCGGCATCAGCCTCTACGCGCGGGTCGGGTTGCACGGGCGACTGCTGGTGGCGGCGGCGCGCACGGTGGTGCAACTAAGTCTTCTCGGGCTGGTCCTCAAATGGGTCTTCTCCATCGAGGGTCCGTGGGCCGTCTTGTCGATGATGTTGGTGATGGCGTTCATCGCCGGCTTCGAGGCGGTCCGACGAACGACCTATCGAGTGCCCGGTCTCTATCGGGTCAGCATCGGTGTGATGATGATCAGCTCGATGTTGATCGCGTTCTATGGATTGCGTGTCGTGATTCGCGTCGATCCCTGGTACACGCCGCAGTACGCCATCCCGATCCTCGGCATGATCCTCGGCAACACGCTGAACGGCATCGCGCTCGGGCTGGAGACGGTGCTTGCCGGTTTCGCACAGCGACGACGACAGGTAGAGATGTTGCTGGCCCACGGAGCGACAGCGAAGGAAGCGTCGAAGGAGATCGTCCAGGACGCCGTGCGCACCGGTCTGATTCCGATCCTGAACTCGATGGCTGCCGTGGGGCTGATCAGCATCCCCGGGATGATGACCGGGCAGATCCTGGCCGGGCAGGCACCGGGAAGTGCGGTCCGCTACCAGATGTTCATCATGTTCTCGATCGCCGGCGGTGTGGCCCTCGGCACCTTCAGCATCGTGCTCTGGGCACGGCGGCTGGTCTTCGACGATCGGCAGCGACTGCGCCACGACCGGATTCGGCGAAAGGTCTGACCCTAGCTCTCCGCCCGGCTCCAGTCCGTATGCGGCTTGCGGTTCCGCACGATCCAACCCCAGACGATCTTGACGTAGCCCAGGTTCTCGACACGGTTCTTTCTGAAGAACGGGCGCAGGTCACGGTTGAGTTTGCGAAGGTTGTAGAACGGAACTCTCGGGTAGTAGTGATGCTCGATGTGGAAGTTGGACCACAGGAAGATGAAGTGCCAGATCGGATTGCCGTCCACCCGAGAGGACCACTTGGCCGGATCGTTACGGTCGATGTTGTAGTGCTGACCCAGCCGGTTCAATGAGAACGCCAGCGGAAAGACGAAGAACAACGGGATGAACCAGATCCGCATCAACACCCAGCCGCCGCCGGTCATCGAGATGGCGGCGACGATGCCGAGTTGGACCAGCAAGTTGCCCAGTCGTTCGAGATTGATTCGCCTGCGATCGACCGCGTCGTAGGTCTTGACCTCGCTGCCCGCAGCCTTGGCGTAAATGAAGAAGAGCGCCGGTGTCGCGTAGAGCAACTTGAACCAGCGAGCGTTACGCTTCGGCGACAGGTGGGCTCGCTTGGGGTCGTCCACCTCGGACCCCAGCTCGTTGTGATGATCCAGATGCCAGATACGAAACTGGGTCGCGCTGATAGCGGTCGGCGCCGCATAGAGCAGACCGAGCAGCCGTTGTAGACCCGGGCGTCGTGTTCGAAAGATCGAATCGTGCACCCACTCGTGCAACAGGATGATGAAGCCCAGTAGGTTGAAGCCCTGCAGGATCGCCGCGGGAACCCAGAGACCCGGCCAGCGGGTCTGCCATAACGCCCAGCCACAGAGACCGACCACCGCCAACAAGCGGATGACCGTGGCGAAATGCCGCCAAGGTCGAACCTGATGCAGATCCCGCAGCGCGTCCGTGTCCAGCGAGTCCTTCAGCCGTTGCTTCAGGTCGCCGATGTGCTGGTTGTAGTAATGGCGGTTCTTCACGGTCTCCATACGTTACGACATCGAGGCAGTGGCTGCCTACTGGGGGCAGATGTTGGTACTCTTGGGCCACATCGGCCTCCCATGAGGCATCCTGTCCGAGTCATCGGGGTGAGACGTGGAAATCGTCCAGAAAATGCTGCCATCGGCGGCCACCATCTTGACCGTCGTCCTGACGCTCTTCCTGGTCCAGCGATTCATGGATCGACCGGCGGCGGCTCGTCGGGGGCATCAGTTTCGCAACCAGCTGATCCTGCTGGGATTGACGGCGGCCGGACTGTTGCTGATCGTCCTGGTCGTCCCCATCGGTGACGCCATGCGTGGCCAGCTGCTGGGTCTAGTCGGCATCGTCTCCAGTGCGGCGATCGCGTTGTCCTCGACGACCTTTCTTGGAAACGCGATGGCCGGTGTGATGTTGCGCTCGGTGAAGAACTTCAAGATGGGAGACTTCATCAGTAGCGGAGAACACTTCGGTCGCGTCTCGGAGCGTGGTCTGTTTCACACCGAGATTCAGACCGCCGATCGCGACCTGACCACCGTCCCCAATATGTTCCTCGTGACCCATCCCGTGACCACCGTGCGGGCGTCGGGAACGATCGTCTCGACGACGGTGTCGCTGGGTTACGACGTCTCCCGCGTTCATGTCGAGAAACTGTTGTTGGAGGCCGCGCGGTCCGTTGACCTGCAGGAACCGTTCGTCCATATCAAGGAGTTGGGCGACTTCTCGGTGGTCTACCGGATCCATGGGCTGCTGACCGAGGTGAAGCGTGTCCTCTCGGTTCGGTCGCAACTTCGTTGTGCCGTCCTCGATCATCTTCACGAAGGCGGCGTCGAGATCGTCTCTCCCAACTTCATGAATCAACGGGTGCTTGCCGATCAGGCGGTCTTCATCCCGCGACCGACGCGCGCCTCGGCGGACGAGACGCAGGCGGTGATCGCCGAGACCGTGGTCTTCGACAAGGCGGACGAGGCCGAATCCATCGAAGAACTGCGAAACGCGCGAACCGGAATCAAGAAGGAGTTGGCGAAACTCAATGAGTCGATGAAGGAGTCGGACGCGGACGAGAAGAAACGGCTGGAGGGCGAGATCTCCATCCTGAAGCTCCGCATGGAACGGTTCGACAAGATGATCGCCAATCGAGAGACGCGAGCGGACGACGGGGACTGAAGACTAGACGCAGCCCTCCCGGCACATCCGAGAGGGCCGCGTTTCGATTCTTACTCCGACTGGAACACCCGCAGCGCCTTGCTTCGCGACGGATGCCGCAGCTTGCGTAGCGCCTTCGATTCGATCTGACGGATCCGCTCACGGGTAACCGTGAAGGACTGCCCGACCTCTTCCAGGGTATGTTCCGATCCACCACCGACTCCAAAACGCATCTTCAGGACCTTCTCCTCTCTAGGAGTCAGGCTCTTCAGGACGGTCTGGGTCTGCTCGCGCAGATTGCTGTTCATCACCGAGTCGACAGGAGAGACGGCCCCGCGGTCTTCGATGAAGTCCTTGAGGTGGCTGTCCTCTTCCTCGCCGATGGGCGTCTCGAGGGAGATGGGCTCCTGGGCGATCTTCAACACCTTGCGCACCTTGCCGACGGGGATCGCCATCTTCTCTGCGATCTCGTCGGGCAACGGCTCACGGCCGAGTTCTTGCACGAGGCTCCGCTGGGTACGGACCAACTTGTTGATCGTCTCGATCATGTGGACCGGAATACGGATCGTGCGAGCCTGGTCGGCAATGGCGCGAGTGATCGCCTGTCGGATCCACCAGGTCGCATAGGTCGAGAACTTGTAGCCGCGACGGTACTCGAACTTATCGACGGCCTTCATCAGGCCGATGTTGCCCTCCTGGATCAGATCCAGGAACTGAAGCCCACGGTTGGTGTACTTCTTGGCGATCGAAACGACGAGACGAAGGTTGGCCTCGACCAGTTCGCTCTTGGCGACCTTGGCTTCGCGCAGACCGCGACGGACCAACAACGAAACGGCGCTCAGCTCCTTGCGATCGACACCCATGTCCTCTTCGATAAGGCGGATGTGGGTCCGGGCATGGTCAACCTTGCGTCGGACTTCGCGCTTGAGGGTCTGATCGCGGTAGGTCTTGATCTTCGCCGTGAGATCGCGGCCCATCCGTTCGTGACGCTTGATCTTGCGATCGGCATCGACGATGGAGAAGGCGATCTCGTCGATCTGCGCCGGCACCAGGTTCAGACGATGGAACTGACTTGCAATTCCCACCCGGTGTCGCGCGATCTGCCAGTTGGCGGCGCGGAAGGCCTTCCCGCCTGCCTTCAATCGTCGCAGTCGTTTCTCCTGCGCGTCGATCTTGCCGTTCTCGCGGCTGATCTTGTTGATCACCTGGCGTGCATGCACCAGACGCTTGGAGGGATCCTTTTCCTCCGGCGCGTCGGGCTTCCCGGCATCGGGATTGGTAAACCGATTGGCGGAGATCATACACTTGCGGATCAGCTCGCCGATGGTGCGAACCTCTTCGATGGCGTAGCCGCTGCGGGCCAGAGCGTTACGAACCCGTCGTTCGCCTCGCTCGATCCGGCGTGCAATCAGCACTTCACCCTGTCGCGTCAGAAGGGGGACGGTCCCCATCTCACGCAGATACATCCGCACCGGGTCGTTGGTCTTTTCGAGCGGGCTATCGGTGGCCGTGATGCCCGCTTCTTCCTTGGCCTTCCGCTGGGTATCGGGCGGGCGGGCGAGGTTGTCTTTCGTGTCCCCGTCGATCAACTGAATGCCGAGGGTTTCAAGGGTGTTGAAAACATCCTCGAGCTCTTCGGAGGACGCCGTCACTTCTTCGGGGAGCATCTCGTTGATCTCCTCCACCGAGAGGAAACCTCGATCCTTGCCCAGCAGGATCAACTGTCTGACTTCTTCGAATCTCTGATGTGCGCGTAGTTTGACTTCGCGTTTCTTGGTTTTCATTTTTTTACTCGGATCTCTCGGCCCGTAACAGCTCGTCACGTTCTCGAGCGATCTGCTGAAGTTCACGCAACTGCCGGTCGACGTCCGATACTTCGGCGTCCCGACCCCCATCCGTCTGCAAACGATTCACTTCTCTGACGGCCTCGCGTCCCTGACGCTGAAGGCGCTCTTGCTCGAACGACCACAGACAGTCCTCGACATCCGGTCCATCCTCCGGAAGCTCACGAAACGCGATCTCTGTCAGTAGATCGCGATCGGCCTCCTCGGGGAGCGTCTCGAGAACGGTCGGGTAGTCACAGGATCGACCGGCACGGTTGAGGTTCAAGATCGTTTCGACGATCGCGCGGACACCGCGGTGTTGCAGCACTTCGTGATCCAATCGTTCCTCGCACAATGCGCGTTCGCCCTCCGAACCCAGGAGTCGTTGTATCAGAATGACCTCGGTCTCGCGGACAGGTCGAGAGGGGCCGGGATTGTGACGTATCGTCGTCTGCGCCGACTTCAGTGAGTCCCGCAGTTCCTGCATCACCATGCCGTCTTCGATCTGTAGCGCGTCACCGATGCGATCGGCCCAGGCCGCTCGTTCGATGGCACTCTGTAACTTCGCCACGTGCGGCAACACCGCATGGATCGCAGCGACCTTCTCCTCGATACGATTCAGATCCCTGGCGCGGACTTCCTTGCGAACGAGGAACTCGATGTACGCCGGCGCTTCTCTAACTAGCCGCGCATACGACTCGGCCCCGTGCTTGCGGATGTAATCGTCGGGGTCCTCTCCATCGGAGAGATCCACGACCCGCACCTCAAAACCTTTTTCAAGCAGCAGATCCAGGGACCGGGCGGTCGCCTTGGCACCTGCCGCGTCGCCGTCGTAGGAGACTGTGACACGCTGGGTATAGCGCGCCAGCAGTCGCGCCTGGGCCGGCGTAAACGCCGTGCCGAGAGACGCGACGACGTTGGTGAAGCCCGCCTCGTACAACGCGGCGAAATCGAGATAACCCTCGACGATCAGCGCGAAGCCCTCTCGTCGGATGCTGTCTCGGGCGATGTCCATCCCGTAGAGATGCTCGCCCTTGGTGTAGGTCGGCGACTCCGGGGAGTTGATGTACTTGGGCTGGTCATCACCGAGGGTTCGTCCACCGAACGCGATGGAGCGACCCTGAATGTCACGGATCGGGAAGATCAGTCGGTCGCGAAAGCGATCGTACTGGCCGGATCCACTCTTGCGGGGGACGGCGAGACCCGCCTTCTCGATCTCCTTGGCGGAGTAGCGCTTGCTTGTCAGATGGTTGAGCAAGGTCTCCCAGCCACCGGGTGCGTAGCCGACGCCGAGACGTTTGGCCGTCTCGTCTCGAAGTCCACGGGAGGTCAGGTAGGCCCGGCATGCATCGCCGGCCTCGGACGCCAGGGCACCTTGATAAAAGGATGCGGCATCCCGGTTGAGCAGCAGCATGCGGGCGTAGGGGTCGTCGCCACGGGTGTTCCGAGTCGGGACCGGCACCCCGAACTTGTCGGCCAGCAGTTCCAGCGCCTCGCCGAAACCGACGCTCTCGTAGAGTTGGACGAATTTGAAGACGTCGCCGCCGGTCTGACAACCGAAGCAGTAGAAGAGTTGGTTGTCGGCGTCCACCGTGAACGAAGGAGTCTTCTCCTGGTGGAACGGACACAGGCCCTTCTGGCGAACGCCGGCCTGTTTCAGAGGAACGTATTCGGAAATCACGGTGACGATGTCACCCGCGTTCCGAACCGCCTCGATGAAGTCCTGCGAGTGAGGGGCGCCCAAGGGCGTATACCTTCTCTAGTAGGTCCCGGTCGGCTCTCATGAAGAGAACCGACCGGGGTGCGGTCAACCGTTCATTTTGCGTTCTTGCGCGAGACGCTTCAGAAGCTTCTTGCGTGCGGCGAGCGCTTTTCGCTTCTTGCGGACCGAAGGCTTCTCGTAATGCTGACGCTTTTTAATTTCCGTCAGAATTCCGGATTTCTCGCACTTCCGCTTGAAACGCTTCAAGGCATTCTCGAGGGATTCTTCCTCGCGAACCTTGATCAGCGGCATGGACCCATCACCCCACTTTCTCGTTGGATTTGGTCGTGGTGTCTTTCTGTGACACCCGTCTGGCAAAGCGCAAATCATAGCTTTACCCACCAGATCGGTCAAATTCGCCGGGGTCACGGCGTCACGCCGAAATCGTTCCCTATTCATAGCCGACACTCCCAGTGTTGGGCCGCCAGTTATATGGAGCGAAAACCAGAAAACGTCAACATTTTTATATTATTTACAGTTCGTTTCGGTTATACGGGTCTTTCCATGGGTCGTTGATACGGCTGCCCACCCTCCCGGTTGCAACAAATCGTTCCTTAACTGGTGTTTTTTGGCCTGTGAACGGTGATCACGAGGCCTGCCGCGCCAACCGATCGATCATTCCCGCGGCATACCCGGCGCCAAATCCATTGTCGATATTGACCACGGTCAAACCGGCGGCGCAGGAGTTCAGCATCGCCATCAGGGCCACCTGCCCCCCGGCACCGGTCCCATAGCCAACACTGGTCGGCACGGCGATGACGGGGTTCGCGGTCATGCCGGCGACCACCGACGGGAGCGCGCCTTCCATCCCGGCGACCGCCACGATGACCGTGGCCGACCTTAGTCGAGCGGTGTGGGCCAGCAGTCGATGAAGGCCGGCGACCCCGACATCGGCGATCCGCTGAACGAGACAGCCGAATAGCTCTGCCGTGAGTGCGGCCTCCTCGGCGACGGGAAGGTCGGACGTTCCGGCACAGACCACCACGACCCCTCCGGTGGACTCGGTCGTCTTCTCCTGTGACGGAGATCCCACGACCAGGGCGCGAGCGGTCTCGTGATAGACAGCGCGGGGCAATCGATCCCGCAACAGCTCATAACGCTCTGCGGTCAAACGCGTGACCAGAGCCAGCTGCCCGGCGTCGATCAATGCCTGGGCGATGTCGACGATCTGATCGATGGTCTTGCCGGGGCCGTAGACGACTTCCGGAAAACCGCACCGAGCGGCACGATCGAGATCGACGTTGGCGAACCCGAGATCGCGGGTTGCCGGTGCGGCCAGTCGCTGTTCGGCATCGTCGATCGAGAGTTCGCCACGACGCAGCGCCGCAAGGATCGATCGCGTGGTCTCTTGTTCCATTAACGCCTCTTGACCGTTTGTCTGCAGCAACCCTACGATGGGGTTCCACCGGAGGCAACATGATGTCCGAAGATCCAGCAGAACGCCGCGCCCATCCTCGAATCGCCAAAGAAATCGTGGCCGAGTGTGCCCCCCAATCGGGTGGGGTCGTCGCCCGCATGATGACGCGAAATCTCTCTCTTGGCGGTCTTTTTTGCACATCCGCCGCCCACTTCCCCGAGATGACCCAGGTGGCCATTCGTCTCATGTTGCCGGTCAAGCAGAGCGGCAATGGTGAGACCGAGGCACTGGAAGTCGACGCGGTCGTCGTACGCTCGGAACCACTGCCCGATTCGCCGACATCCGGCGAGCCACGTTACGAGCTTGGACTGTTCTTCACCAACCTCAGCGACACCGGACGCGAGCAGTTACAGCGCTACCTGAGTTGATCGGTGCTTGACACGTTGTGGTCTGCGCGTTGTAATCGCATTGCTCGTGTTTTCATGAGTTAAATTCGTAATCGGAAGGAGGTGAGTTGGATGAACAAGGCCACGCTGATAGAGAAGATGTCGCTTGATGCCGGGATCACCAAGACCGCTGCCGCAACGGCCGTGGACAGCATGCTCGACGGCATCACGTCGGCGCTGAAAAAAAATCAACGCGTCACGCTGGTAGGCTTCGGCACCTGGGGTGTCAGCAAGCGTAAGGCGCGTACCGGTCGCAACCCGCAGACGGGTGAGACCATACAGATCAAGGCCAAGAAGGCCGTCCGTTTCAAAGCGGGCAAGACTCTTGAGGATTCGCTTAACCGTAAGCGCTAGTCACCCCTCAGCGAAAAAATATCAGAGGCCCGGGATCTGCATCCCGGGCCTTTTTTCGTCGCGACTTCGATCAGGCGGACCCACGACACGCGAGTCGGACTCTGTGAGCAGGAATACCGGCGTTAACTAGGGGCAGGTCGTGATGTCCGCATCACGCGCCGCGCTTCCCCAGCTACCGCCCGGTTGGTCGCGAACCAGATACCAGTAGCCGCTGCCCACCGGCGGTGCCGCCGCGTCGGCGAGTGTATCGCCCGGCAGGTTGTTGCCGAGGCAACTGGCACCCGGGTAGCCTCCATCCAGTAACGACAGATCCCCCGTCGCGACATCGACACTACCGACACCCCCCGTTGAACTCCACCAGAGTGCGTTGGAGAAGACGAGGAGTTCGCGGCTGACGCTGATCCCGACGACGACGACGACGTTGGTCAACTCGGCGTTAACCAGCAGTTGGTTGCCGATCACGAATGCCGTGACCCCGAGGGGTTGAAGTGTGGGATCGCTATTGATCGACGCCGCCAGACCCGCAACGATCTGTGCGGCGGATTGGCCGGACGATGTCGTGACCGACACGGTGACGCCGTCGACATCGACGGAAACCGTCTGACCGCCGAGCAACGTGGTGCCATCGAGAGCCAGATACTGCTCCGTGTCGCAGGCCGACGTGCAGCCGTCCCAATCCACGGTGCCGCCGTCATCGCAACTCTCGTTGGTATCGATTTCGGTATCGCCGCAGAGCACCGTCTCGAACTGACGCATCATGTCGTGATCTTCGTGTTCGAGGATGTGACAGTGGTAGGCAAACTTGCCCTTGAAGTCCTCAAAGCGTGCGATCACGCGAAGGATCTCGCCGGGGCCGACCATCGCCGTGTCCTTCCAACCGTCTTCTTCCGGAAGCGGTGGCTGAGGATTGCCACCGGGAATCACCTCGTCTCCAACTCCCAGCGTGAAGGTGTCGCGGTCGAGGATCTGGAAATTGACGAGATGCATGTGCATCGGATGCGAGATGCCCGAGTCGTTGACGAAGCGCCAGATCTCCGTCGACCCCAACTGTGGATACTCGGTGATGTCGTCCCAGCCAAGATCGTTGATGGTCCACGGCGAGCGTCCACAGGCATTGTTGGCGCCACGTGCCAGACGGAAGTCACGCGAGAGAACCGCGTCGCCCTCTTGCAAACGTTCCATCGTGCGTAGCGTGGTGGGGATCGCGTCGGTGTCTCCCACGTCGGCTGTCACGACAAACTTCATGACATCGACTGCGCCGTCGAGGCTTCCGTTGGGAAATGGCGCCGGCGCACCGTTGGCCATGATGATCTCGTCGCCTGCGTTGTAGCCCGCGAAGTCGATGATCAGGTCCGATCGCTCTGCGGGCCCCAGCGTCAACGACGACACACCGGGCACCGGTGCCTCGAGCAGACCGCCCTCCACCCCGATGACCGTGAAGTCGAGAGATCCACTCGGTGGATTGAGGGACAACGAGAGGGTGCGTGAACCCGCGCCGTTGAGGATGCGGAATCGGTACTTGCCCTGTTTGACGTTCAGGAATGGGGAGACCTTGCCGTTGACGATCAACTTGTCGCCGAAGACGTGGTCCATCCACATGGCGGGATAGTCGTAGGTTCCGTCGGGGTTGAACTTGCGATCGAAGATCGCCAACGGAATCTCGTACTCGCCGTTGGGCAAGTTGAGGGCCGTCTCGACGGGGTCTCGCAAGATGTACAGACCGACAAGACCCATGTAGACGTTCAGACGCGTAATCCCTAGCGCGTGGTCGTGGTACCAGAGGGTTCCTGCCAGCTGATCGTTGCCATAAACGTAGGTGTCGAAGTTCCCCGGCGTGAACGTATCTTCGGGGTAACCGTCGAACTCGGCCTCGGTGTGGGCCCCATGAAGATGCACCACCGTCTTCGCCGTGTTCTCGGCACCGTGGATGCAATCGGTATCCACCGCCAGGTAGTGATCGGTCCGCAGCAGATTGTTGCTGATCTCTCGGAGATCATTGATCCAGCGCACGGTGATCGCGTCGCCCGAGGCACCCTCCACCGTGGGCCCGGGCAGCGAGGGTCCGCTGACTCCGTCGTTCCAGCCCCAGACGGTCGTCGCCGGGAGCGACGGATGGAACTGATGCTGGAACTCGACCATGCTCATGTCGTAGGCCGCGATCCCACCTGACGAGCCGGAGGTCGGCGTCGCCACGACCGGTATCGGCAACGCCTCCACGAACGGGGTCAGCTCGATGGGGCACTCGGCCAGCGCACAGGTCGACGAGTCGCCCTGGTAGACCCCGCCCACGTTGGTGCAGTCGGTCTCGGTCCGCTCGTCACAGGTGCCGTCGGAATTACAGCAAGCCCCCATGGAGGAAATGCACGGGTCCGGTGTGCAGGTCGTGCCGTTCCCCTGGTACGTGCCACTCATGGAGGCACAGTTGGTGTCGCTGGTCACCACGCACCCGCCCGGGGCGCAGCAGGCGCCGATGTTGGACGACACCGTGTAGCGAACCTCGAGGAGCGGACGGTTGGAGCCGTTCAAATTCTCTCGGCTGTCGAATCGTTTGGACGTCCCGTTCGAGGCTTCGTTCCCGATGATGATCCAGCCGAAATTGTTGGCCGGCGTATCGAGCCAGAACTGGACATCCTGGACCAGGTTGATATGGGTGGGCCAGGTGTACGATCCGTTCAATTCGACCGGAATCGACGCCGACGCCAGCGAGACGTAGTCGCCACCCGCCAGGGTCCAGAAGTCGGTGTCGTAGAACGTGTGATCCCAGGTGGCATCACCGGGCGTCGCTCCGGAACCGGTTCCGCCGAATTCGCCGGCCATCGACGTGCCCTCGCCCCAGTCCATCAAGACGCGATGAAGCGAGGTCGTGGCACTGGCGGCTTGCCTGATCTTCGAGACGTTCATCGTCAACGAGACGTATTCGATGGTGGCGCCGGCAGGGACCTGAGCGCCGATGTCGAAACGGATCACGCCGCGACGGAGAAAACCGGAGTTGGTGCGACCGGTATAGATGTTCTCACCGAGGGCGTTGCTGGCCGTACCGGACGCCAACTCGTAGAGGGAGTTGTCGCGGTCGGCGGGGATGAACGTCGTGACCTGGGCGGTGGTAGGTGTCCAGACCCACATCGCCGCCGCCGCCAGCAATGCTGCGGTCGAGAATCGACGAGCGAAGGCTGGATGAACTCTCAAGCAATGACCCTCGGAAGATGTATGCCGCCCTACAGGGGCCGCTGCAACCCAGGCAGCGGCATTCGATACCGGATTTCCAGCATCGGGCGGGCATCCGCGTCGGATCCCTCGCGACTGGTGATCTTCTTGGCCGTGCGTGGCTGACCCTCACCACCGATGAGAATCCAGCCGAAGTTCCGTTCGGGCACACTAAGCCAGAACTGAACATCGTCTTGCAGAGACGCGGCTCGGGGGCGACGGACCGTCTTTCTCCACTCGTAGAGACCGGGTCCTGCGATGGTCTGCGCCGCGCTGGCGCGACGGACAAACACTCCACCGGGGCGTCGCCAGGTGGCGATGTCATAGCTTCGGTGAATCCACGTCACGTCACCGGGCATCGCGAGCGCGCCGTTCCCTCCACTGCTGATGGCCGGACCTTCGGTCCAGGGTCGCAAGACACGGAAGACCCGGACGTCGATCGCCGGTGCGGTTCCCGGGAGGACATTAAGGATGAGGGTGGCGTCCTCGATGATGGCCCGACGAGGTATTTCAGACGCGACGTCAAATCGCAGGAGGCTTCGTCGTCGAGAATCGCTCGGCTGTTGCGTTCTACCGACAAAGATCGACGAGCCCGAACCGTTTGCCAATCGTCCGTCGGTGGTCTCGATCAGCGTCGCGTCGGCGTCTACGGGGATCCGAACCGTGATCGTTCGACCCGGGACCGTCGCCATGTCCCGCGCGGGCAACTCGACGCCGCTTGTCATCAGAAAGACCGCCGCCAGTAGGAGACACCGGACGGTCATTCGTGTGTGTGTGGAAGTTAGTTCATTCATCGTAAATTCCTTCTTGTATACAGCGTGTTTCGTCGCACTTCGACCCACCCGGAAGGTACGGCGCAACCGCGGTCCGGGCTACCCCCGGATCGTCTTACGGAGCTCCCCGTAGGCAGATTCCAGCCGACGGTGGCGCTCTTCGCCGACGGCCTCCAGCCGGGCGTCGAAGGCCTGCTGGATGGCCTCGGTGTCATCGAGGGTCTGCAGCCGATCTTCTTTGTGATTCTCGGCGTCCTCGATGGCCCGCCGATAGGTCTCGTCGACGTCATCGAGGGTCTTCTCTTCGACGCGATAGCTGTCCGTGATCTTGGCCGACTGCTCGCGTTGGGCGGTTGCCAACTGCTGCTGAAACTCGCGGTGAGCCTTCTTCGTGGCCGCCGCAAAGAGCTTCCGCGCCTTGGCGATCGAGCGGTCATGTGTTTTCTCGGCGGCTCGTCGTGCTTTTTGCTCGCGGCTGTTGACTCCCAGCTCTCGTGCGCTCTGGGTCTCTCGATCCAGGACCTCCCGTGCACGCTCCTCCTTCTCGAGTCGACTGGCATACGCGGCATCTTCCTTGACCATCCGCCGCGACTCGGCCTTGCGAATCGCCTCGCCGCGTCGAGTCAGAGCGGCGTCGATCTTATCTTCTCGTCCGCGGGTCGCGTCTTCACGGGCCCGATCCCATTTGCGACGCGCCTTCCTCAGTCGGTTTTCGAAGTCGGCGAGGACCTCTGCGACGCCGTCGACCTTGATCAACTCGGCCAGCCGTCGGGCCTCGATGGCCTCGGTGCGTTCACGCGTCCAGCGATCGACGGTATTCATCGCTCTGGACCAACGTTCGGTGGCAGTGACTGTCTTGTCGTTCATCGGTGTCCTCATCTTGCCCATCCTCTTTCCACCGGGCCAGTGTAGTCAACGAACCGTTCGGGTTGCCATACTTCCACGACGACGCTTGTGGTCATGGGACGACTTCCGGTTTCGGCTATCGACGGCGGCGGGCCGACCCGTCATGCTCCAGTCGTCCCGCCTTCAGTTGTCAGGAGCGATCGATGTTACGAGCAAGAGGAATCTGGATCACGATCTGTCTTCTCATCGCGTCACCTCTCGCGGCGGTGGAGACGCTCGATCCCGTGTCGCTGGGACTCGCGTTGGAGGAGGGCGTTCACGCCGAGAGGGTCGTACTCCCCGCCGGGATGGTCACGCTGAACTGCGAAGACCGGATGATCCTCGTCACCGACGGTGCCCTTGGAAGCTGTGTCTCGAGAGATGGGGACGGAGCGACTTGCGAGAATCCGGAGACGAGAGATCTGGCGCAGGCCTCGTGCGAGCACGGCTGCGAGCGATCCGATGGCCGGGGCCTCTGCGTGGTCATTCCGAAACCGAAGAAGACGTCTCCGCCCAACGACGATGAGGACGATCCCGAAGGGGACGTCCCGGAAGCGGACGTGCCCGAAATCCCGTGATCAGTAGCAGAAGGCCATGAAGACGGTGTTGTTCTGGTTCGTGGAGCACGTGTCGGAAACCGCGCTTCCCATCGTGTAGACCTCCTTGCAGGTCATGCCAGCGGCTGCACAGACCTCATCTCCGGTGTTGAGTGCGGAGTCGGTACCATCGGACCAGAACACACCGCCCCAGTTGGGGGTGGTGCCCCGGGGCGCGTGGATCGGTTGCCCGTCGGCCGCCGAGGTCGGCGAGGACCCGTTGACTCGAACCTGCTGCGCTGCAGAGTCCGCCCACAGGTGCATGTTGCCCAGTAGCAGGTGCCCGTTGTTCCAGTTGCCACCGGCCAGTTCTAGGTTGCCGCGATCCGGTGAGGGATTGTCGTTCTGGTCATCGATACGAAGGGCCGCGCCGTCGCTCTGCCCGAGTCCCTGCTGATCGCCGATCAACAGACCCACGTGCCCGTCGAAAGTCACCGGTGACGATCCCGCCAGCGCGGTCGGGCTATCGATCAGAACGCCGACGCTAGCGTCGACGGAGGTGAACTGGCCGGTGGGCACCAGTTTATAGCGAAATCCGTAGAGCTCACCGACCGCGCTGCCGGTTCCGGTCTGCGAGATCTCGTTGCGCGCATCGAAGGCGATCATCTTGCCCGTCACGCTGCGATCGGGGATCGTGCCGATAAAATAATTCAGCGCGCGATTGGCGAAGACATCCGTGAGCGAAACGTTGGCCTCGGTGCCGTCCAGATCGTTGGCCACCTGGAGGCCGGTGGCCGTTCCCGCTGTGGTCCCCGGCAGCAACTCGATGTCGTGTTCTACCTCGTTGACCAATGAATTCAGGTTACTGCCGTCGTAGACTGTGTTGCCAATCAGGCCAACCCGATAGAACAGTTTGCCGGAACCGTGACGGATTTCGACGTCCGGTTTGCCATTGTCCGGTCGGGTGTTCCAGATGAACGATGCACGATTGGATCCATCACACGTCGCGCCGGGATTGCACTCGGCGTCGTCGGTACAGGTCGCCATCGTGTCGGAACAGGTCCCGTCGATGAACAACTGGAACGCGAAGGGACGCCAACGATTGCCGAAAGGGTTGGTGTAGTTCCAGTTGTACTCCAGCGACTCGCGAACGCCGTCCCAGTAGGTCGCCTCGATCTTCTGATTCCAGGCGTGTTGGGTCGGGTCTCGCTGGAAGACACCCTCGTCCGTGCAGTTGTAACAGATCATCCACTGCTCATCGAGCTCCTGGTTGGGGTGCAGATTCTGCCCGATGGGATCTCCCTCGTACTTGATGATGCGGAACTGCGCATCCGGCACAACGGTGCCGGTGATGTGAGGCCAGATCAGATCCGAAAGCTCGCCCATCGTGATGCCGGTCTCAAAGGTCTGGCTGCCGGTCCAGACGATGTCGCCACTGGCTTCCAGAAGCGTCCCGCCACCGGGACCGAAATCTGCCGTGGCGGCCCGCAACGCGTAACCGGTGCTGACAAGTTGGGTTCGCGGCGTCATCTCGCTATCGGTGTTGACGGTCAGCCCGAGACAGACCGTGTCACGATTGGCAAACGTCGAAGTCAGATTGGCCTCGACGCCCGGCGTGATGACTCCCGAACCGAGAAGGACGCTATAGATGCCGTCGGCCACGGAGACCGCAGCATGGTAATCCTCAAGCAGCAACTGACCGGCGACGCAGTCGTCGTAGAACCGGAATGCCATCTCGTAGTTGCCGTCTGCGACCGGCACCCCGCCACTGTCCAGCAGCTTGCCCTGCGTCGACAACAACTCCGGCGGCGCCGCGAGCGCAGCGATTCCGCCTAGGGTAAGACAGACCGCCAAGATCATTGCTTGCTTCATCGTTCGAACTCCCAAACTACGGACAGCTCTGAATCGCCGACCGCTCGGCGAAGGTCCCGAATCCCACGGTCCCTTCTTGGTTCAAGGCGTCTACGGAAGAGACCAGGAAGAAGAAACCCTCTCCTGGCAACGGTACGTCGGCGAGGACCACGGACGCCAGTGGTTCCTCCGTCAGACATGCCGGGTCAGTAAAGAACGTCAAGCCGGTCAGGCTACGCGCGTAGACACGGTAGGTCTGTGCCTGCAATTCGGGGCTCCATGTCATCAGCGTGGCCGACTGGAACTGCACCCCGAACACCGGACCTGGCCGATTGAGCGATGGGATGAAGCTCTCGTAGGCACCCATCTCCGCGATGGCGAAGCCGTCGTGATCACTATCGAGCAATCGCGGAAACCCTTGCAGATCGAACTTCGGAGAGCCACCGTAACCGTTGGCGGGAATGCCCACCTCAATCAGCGGTGACATCGGGGACAGTCGATAGTCGCCCTGAGTCGCATTGACGAACTGCGGGGCCAGACAAAGATTGCTTCCGAGGCAACAGCTGGTCTGAAGACCGGAGACACTGACGTTGAGACACGACACTCCCGTGATGTCCTGGAGGTGTCCGTTGAGGATCGAACTCTGGACGGTCGTTCGACCGGTACCATTCGCGAAGATCCCGATCCCACATTCGACGACGGTCGACCCGGACACTAGCGTACTAACGGTGCCGTTCAGATCGAAACACTCGGTGGCCGCCTCGTCGATCAATGAACTCGTCACCGTTAGCGCGCCGTCGGTAAACGACAGGCCGCGAACCGACGATCGGAGGATTTGACTCCGATCGATCTCAACATCCGTTTTGCTGCTCACGATTGCCGTGCCGGTGTCCTGAATCTGCGACTCGACAAGCGTTACGTGGACCGGATCGAGGCCAGGGTTGCTCATTCCCAGACCGGTGACCACGTCGCGAACCAGCAGGCCGCGCCCGATCCACGAGGTCAACGATTGGATCGCCGTGTCACTCCCGGTCACGTCCAGGTCTCTCAGGACCACGGGGGTCGCGTCGCCCGAATCGATGATCAACGTCGCGCCGGGCGATGTGTTCGTGAGCGTCGCCGAGCCGGGCGCACCCGCCGGGCGAAGGGTCACGCCGCGGTTGATGAGCACCCGCTCGTCGTAGACTCCGGCCGCCAGCACGATGTCGCAGGTCTTGCCCTGATCGATGCACGCCTGAATCGTCGGGCAATCACCGAGCCCGTTGGGCGTCACCAGAAGCGAACACGACGACTGACACGCATCGCCGGTACCATCCATGTCGCTATCGTACTGACTCGGGTTGGAAACAACCGGACAGTTGTCCGTCGGCAAACCGCACTGGGGGTCGTCGGCGCAGATCCCGTCGCCGTCCACGTCGTTGAACGGATCGCACGGGCAGGCATCGACACCGTCGAGGATTCCGTCGTTGTCGTCGTCGGGGTCACACGCGTTGCCGAGATTGTCATTGTCGATGTCAACCAGATCGTCCAGGTAGACGCCGTCGGTGGTCAGCGCGGCACTGAGAAGACGGGCGCCGTTTCGGGCGCGGATCGTCCCGAAATAGGTCTGGCATCCCGCGAAGGGTCCGACGACGCAGACGGAGTCTTCGCCGAGGACCATCGCCTCGAGGACATCCGTTCCGCCCGGTGTGGTTCCGATATCGAGCTGAGCCCCGTAGACCGCCGACTGGGGGTCGACGGCATCCCACTCGTAGCAGAGTTGACTGGGATCGTACGAGATGTCGATGTCTCCGCCGATTCCGTCGGCCACCGACGGCAGGTTCGGGGCGCTACCGTCGAAGACCTGCAGATTCACGAAACCGGCGCCGGTGTCGAACTGGCCACCCTGACTCTCGCCGATGGTGGTCTGGCCGATCACCAGCGACCCGCTGCGATACTGGCCGGCCGAGGCCTCGGATTGGGCCCCGGAGCTGATGACGACCGCGTGGGTAGACCCGTCCTGGGCCAGGCAGACCACGGCCTGGAAACTGACGGCGATCCAGACAAGGATCCCCCGGACATGGATATGGTTCCATCTCAAGTCAAATTCCTGACCCGTGAACTGTCTATCTGGGGAGTCCCCCCCCGTGGCCTTCTATATACACACTCTCCCGTGTGGCGACCCGCATTTGCTGGGTGGGGGGCGCGGAAAACCGGAAATCGAGGGAACTTGAAGCAATCCTGCGGATCTCGGATACTCCTGACCCATGCCGATCTACGCGCAGTACTACGTCTGGCTCATCGGGACCTCGCTGTTCTGTCTGCTGCTGGAACGGATCGTGCCCTGGCGGCGCGAGCAGACGCTGCTACGGCCGGGACTGTTTCAGGATCTGTTCTGGCTGGTCTTCAACGGCCACTACCTGGGAATGATTTTCGCCATTTTCACGGGGCGACTCTTCCTGGCCTGGCACGACGCGTTGCTGGCGCTCGGGTGGCCCCTGCCGGAATCGCTACAGCTCGTCTCGGGGTGGCCGTTGTGGCTCCAGTTCATCACGCTGCTGGTGGTCAAGGACTTCGTCGAGTGGAACATCCATCGGCTCCTGCACAACGTGCCGTGGCTCTGGGAACTACACAAACTTCATCACAGCTTGCGGCAGCTGGACTGGATCGGGAACTTCCGTTTTCATTGGGGCGAGATCATTGTCTACAAGACCCTGTCCTATCTTCCGCTGGTGGTGCTCGGTGTCGATTGGCGGGTGATGTTGGCGATCGGTGTGTTGTGGACGCTGATGTTGGATATCAATCACGCCAACTTACCGATCTCGTGGGGCCCACTGCGTTACGTGCTGAACTCCCCGAAGATGCATGTGTGGCATCACGACGTCGAACTTCACGGCAAGGGCGGCCAGAACTTCGGCCAGGTTCTCAGCGTCTGGGACTGGCTCTTCGGAACCGTCTACTGGCCCGACGATCAGGAGCGGCCGGTGCAGTTCGGTTTTGCCGGGCAGGAGAGTTATCCCGAGAGTCTGCTGGGGCGTCTGTTCTATCCGGTCTCGCGACTCTTCCGTAAACAGGCCCTGTGACGTCTTCGAAGAAGGGGTAGCACCTCCGTTTCGAACCACGGGTTTCGTCGCAGCCAGAGGTTGTTCCGCGGACTCGGGTGGGGCAGCGCGACAACATCCTTCGGGTGATCCCGCCAATTTCGAACCGTCTCGGTCAACGTCTTCTTCTGCGTCTCTGCAAGGTAGTAGCTCTGCGCGTAGCGACCGATCAGCAGCTTGAGGCCCACCTGCGGTAACTCCGCCAGAATGCGCTCGTGCCACTGCGGGGCACACTCCTCCCGCGGAGGCAGGTCACCGGATTTTCCCTTGCCGGGGTAACAGAACCCCATCGGGACGATGGCGTAGCGACGCGGGTCGTAGAACGCCTCGCGATCAATCTGCAGCCACTCTCGCAGTCGATCTCCGCTGGGATCGTTCCAGGGGATGCCGGTCTCGTGGACTCGGGTGCCCGGGGCCTGACCGATGATCAGGGCGCCGGCGGTCTTTCCGGCTTCGAGGATCGGTCGCGGACCCAGCGGGAGACCCTTGCAGATGCGACACGCACGAACTTCCTTCAGCAGGTCCTGCAAGCGGTCGCGACGGCGTGTCACCCTGGCTTCTCCTCTATTCGATGATGGCGATCAGTCGGCGGACTTCGTGATCTTCCCGAATGCCACCAGCGACGGTCGGATGAACGCCGGTGCCAGTCGCTGGTGGATGACACCGAAGAAGTAAGCGATCGTCGAGAACGCCAGATACGACGGCTCGGACTCGTAGCCATACACGACACACTCGAATCCGACACTCGTCATCAGCTTGCGTAGCTTTCCCCGGGTGTTGCAGCGGTAGACGGTCGGGAATACGTCCTCTTCCTTCCGGTCTTCCTGGACGGTGGACGTGACCTTCGAGTGGTAACGGTTGGGGATCAGTCGCGCCGCGATGGCGATATAGCTCCAGCGATTCGACGTTCGGATACACAGATACCCGCCGTCCTTCAGAACTCGCCGGACTTCTCCGAACAGCTGTCCCGGATCGGGGATGTGCTCCAGAACGTAGTCGCAGACGATGAGATCGATGGAGTCGCTTTCGACCGGCCAGGTCGCGCCCTCGATCAGACGGAAGTCGTCCAGGAATGGGTTGTCGCTGGCGTCCGGGTCGACATCAATCCCAACCACTCGGGAGACCTTACCCTTGAGGATCCTGAGATCTCGCCGAAGCGGTACGTCGTCCTCGTCGAAGGCTCCCCGACCACAGCCGACATCCAGGACGACCATCGCCGGGTCCAGCAACGCATGGATTCTGTTGTAGAACGCCACCGTGCCGTCGATGTCGGTGAAACCGCCGAACCTGACTTCCGGATAGAATCGTCGTTTGTTGTCCATCGAGTCCTCCGGCGGTCCTACTCGATGATCGCGAGTAGGGTGCCGGTCTCGACGGCCTGACCCGGTTCGACATCGATGGTGGTGATCGTGCCTGCCCTGGGGGCGACGATCTCGTTCTCCATTTTCATCGCCTCGATGACGAGGATGCCCTGCTCGGCTTCGACCTGGTCACCGACGCCCACGAGCACCCGAACGACCTTGCCGGGCATCTGACTGAGCAACTTCTGCGGACCGTCAGTGCCGAACTTGGCCTCGCGTCCGGCGCGAGAGGGATCGGCGAAACGCACGGTCTTCTCGTCGGCACCGTGTCGCACGAGGTAGGCGTCGTCCCGGGCCTCGACGGAGACCTCGTACGAACGACCTTCGGTGACGATGGTGTAGAAGTCCGCTTCCAGTGGCTGCGCGTCGACAAGCAGGACGGTGCCTTCCACGTCAACCCGATACTTACCGTTCTCGCGGGCGATATCCACCTCGTGGAGATGGTCGCCGACCTGGGCCTTGATCTTCATCGTCGCCATCCCTTCGCCTGGGGCCAGCGCCACGCCGAGACGCCATCGGTGTTGGCCGCGGTGGCTTGTGCCGATGTCGACTCCACCTGTCGCAGATGGACGATCGCCGCCGCGACGATAGCGACCTCGTCCAGCCACGGATTGACGGCAGACTCCAGAAGGTGTGGATGCTGTTCCAGGAACCCGGTGTGAAGATCGCCGTCGATGAACGCCGCGTCCTGCATCACCTGTTTGTGAAAGCTGATGGACGTGGTCAAGCCATCGATCCGCAGCTCATCCAGCGCTCGCACCATGCGTGAAATCGCCTCGGTACGATCCTGGCCCCACACGATCAACTTCCCGATCATCGGGTCGTAGTGTACGGGCACCGTGTATCCCGCGTAGGTACCGTCGTCGAAACGGACGCCCGGACCGCCGGGCGCTCGAAGCCCCCTGATCGTCCCGGGTGAGGGGATGAAATTGCGGCGCGCATCCTCGGCGATGATCCGACACTCGATGGCATGACCTGCCATCCGGATGTCGTCCTGTTGCAACGGGAGCTTCTCCCCGGCGGCCACCGCGATCATCAGCTTGACGAGATCCTGCCCGGTCACCATCTCGGTCACCGGGTGCTCGACCTGGAGTCTCGCGTTGACTTCCATGAAGTAGAAGCTGCCGTCCTCGCCCCTGAGAAACTCGACGGTACCCGCGCTGTGATAACCGGCGGCACGACAGGCCCGGATGGCCAGCTCCCCCACCTCTTTCCGGGTGGCCTCGTCCATCACGATGGCCGGCGATTCCTCGATCAGTTTTTGATGCCGGCGCTGGATCGAGCACTCACGCTCGCCGAGATGGATGAAGTTGCCATGGGTGTCGGCCAGGATCTGGAACTCGATATGGCGTGGACGCTCGACGAACTTCTCCATGAACACCGTGTCGTTGCCGAAGGACGAACCGGCCTCGCCGCGGGCCTGGGCCAACAACGACGGCAGCTCGTCTTCGCTGTTGACGATACGCATGCCCTTGCCACCGCCGCCGGCGGCGGCCTTCAGCAGGATCGGGTAGCCGATCTCGTTGGCCAGCGTGCGAACTTCATCGAGGTCTTCGGAGAGCGGTGGCGTACCGGGGACCACCGGGACGCCGGCTTCGGTCATCAGCTCTCGAGCTCGAATCTTGTCGCCCAACGCTTCCATCGCTTCGGGAGGCGGACCCACGAAGACGATCCCGGCGTCACGACAGGCCCGCGCAAAATCGGCGTTCTCCGAGAGAAATCCATAGCCCGGGTGGATGGCATCGACGTCGGCTTCCTTCGCCACTTCGATGATCCGTCGGATGTTGAGGTAGGACTCCGCCGGTGCGGCGGGACCCAGTAGGTAAGCCTCGTGGGCGAAGCGGACATGGAGGGCGGTGCGGTCGGCCTCGGAGTAGACCGCGACACTTCGGATTCCCAACTCGTGGAGTCCGCGAATGATCCTCACCGCGATCTCGCCGCGGTTAGCGATCAATACCTTCTTGAAGGGCGGCTCACCGACGGCTGCCGCTCCTGGGCGTCTCGCTTTCCGTTTGCTCATGGGGTCCTACGTAATGGGGACAGATCTATTTTTCAATTTCTCTTCCGGCTCGCCCCGAGGAAAGGAAAGCAAAAAATAAATCTGTCCCCTTTTAGAGCGGAATGTTGCCGTGCTTCTTGGTGGGGTTGGTGTCGCGCTTGTTCTTCAGCAGGCGTAAGGCGGTGATCAGTTTGGGTCGGGTCTGCGCCGGTTCGAGGACGCCGTCGACGTAGCCATGCTCGGCGGCGACATAGGGGTTGGCGAACTTCTCGCGGTACTCGTCGACCTTCTCCTGGCGAAGCTCGGCGGCCTTCTCGCCGGCGGCCTTCAGATCGCGACGATAGATGATGTTGACGGCACCGTCGGAGCCCATGACCGCGATCTCGGCACCGGGCCACGCCAGATTGAGATCGGTGCGGATATGTTTGGAGGCCATGACGCAGTAGGCGCCGCCATAGGCCTTGCGGGTGATGACAGTCATCTTGGGGACGGTCGCCTCGGCAAACGCGTAGAGAAGCTTCGCGCCGTGGAGGATGATCCCATTCCACTCCTGGGCGGTTCCCGGGAGAAACCCGGGGACATCTTCGAACACCACCAGCGGGATATTGAAGCAGTCGCAGAAGCGGACGAAGCGCGCACCCTTGATCGAGGCCTTGATATCGAGAACGCCTGCCAACACCGCCGGCTGGTTGGCCACGATCCCGACCGATCGTCCACCCAGATGGGCGAGACCGACGACGATGTTCCCGGCGTAGTGCTCGTGGACCTCGAGGAACTCGCCGTCATCGACGACGGCACGAATCACCTTCTTGATGTCGTACGGCTGATTGGGATTCTCGGGGATGAGGCTGTTGAGGGATTCCTCGGCACGGTCGTCGGGATCCTCCGTCGGTTTGATCGGTGGATCTTCCATGTTGTTGGAGGGGAGATAGCTCAGTAGATCGCGGATCAGCCCGATGGCATCTCGATCATCCTGGGCGGCAAAATGAGCCACGCCGGAAACGGTGCTGTGGGTCGAGGCGCCGCCCAGCTCTTCCTTGCTGACCTCTTCGTGAGTCACTTCCTTGATCACGTCGGGGCCGGTGATGAACATGTACGAGGTGTCGCGGGCCATCACGGTGAAGTCGGTGATCGCCGGCGAGTAGACGGCACCCCCGGCGCAGGGACCCAGGATCGCGGAGATCTGCGGCACCACACCCGAGGCCAGCGTGTTGCGCAGGAAGATGTCGGCATACCCCGCCAGCGAGACAACGCCCTCCTGGATACGCGCTCCACCGGAGTCGTTAAGACCGACCACCGGCGCCCCGACCTTCATCGCCATGTCCATCATCTTGCAGATCTTCGCGGCAAAGGTCTCGGAGAGGGACCCCCCGAAAACGGTGAAGTCCTGGGCGAAGACAAACACAGGTCGCCCATCGACCCGACCGTGGCCCGTGACGACCCCGTCACCGGGGATCCGTTTGTCGGCCATGCCGAAGTCGTTGTTGCGGTGAACCACCAACGCATCGAACTCCTGGAACGAACCGGGATCCAGCAGCACGTCGATCCGCTCGCGGGCGGTTAACTTTCCGGCGTCGTGTTGCTTCTGGATCCGCTCTTCGCCACCGCCCAGACGCGCCTCGGCGTAGCGTTGACGCATCACGTCCAGACGACTGGGGGCGTCGCTCATTCCGCGCCCTCTTCGTTGGGTTCTTGAGTGGCCGTGTCGGCATCGGGATCCGCGACCGCGTCGGACTCGGCCGTTCGAATGGCCGAGACGACCTTGTCGTCGTCGTTGGTCGCGACGACACGCACACCCTGGGTGTTGCGTCCCATCCGACTGATGCCGTCGACGCTGGTCCGAATCAGCTTGCCGCGGGCCGTGATGGCCAACGTCTCGTCGCTATCGCATACGGCCATCGCCGCCACGATCTTCCCGTTCCGATCGGAAGCCCGCATGTTGATGATGCCGGAGCCCCCGCGGCTCTGGAGTCGATAGTCCTCGACTGGTGAGCGCTTGCCGTAGCCGTTCTCCGAGACCGAGAGGATGTCCGCCCGACCCGACAGAACCTCTGCCGCCACCACCCGATCGCCTTTGGCCAGGCGAATCCCGATGACGCCACGGGCCGAGCGACCCATCGGTCGCACGTCGGTCTCTTTAAAGCGAATCGACTTGCCACCGGCGGTGGCCATGAAGATCTCCAGGTCGCCCGTCGAGAGGTCGGCCGCGAAGAGGGCGTCGTCGTCCTCGATGGTCAGCGCGATGATCCCCGCCGCGCGTCGACGACTGAATGCGGACAGCGGTGTCTTCTTGACGTAACCGTTGCGGGTCGCAAACACGACGAACCGATCCTCGTCGAACTCTCGTGTCGAGAGCAGTGCCGCAACCTTTTCCTCCGGCTGTAGCTGAATCAGGTTGACGACCGCCTTGCCCTTGCCGGCAGACTGGACCTGCGGGATCTCGTGGACCTTCAGCCAGTGGACCCGACCGAAGCTGGTGAACGCCAGGATGAAGTCGTGGGTCGACGCGACGAAGAGTTCTCGAACCGCATCCTCGTCCCGGGTCGTCATGCCGATACGACCCTTGCCGCCACGACGCTGGGCCTGATACGTCGTCAGCGCCGTCCGTTTGATGAACCCGCTGTGGGTCACCGTGATCACGACGTCCTCTTCCTCGATCAGATCCTCGAGGGTGATCTCGTCATCGCGGGGGACAATCTCGGTCCGACGCTCGTCGGCAAACTGCTCCCGGACCTTGTCCAGCTCGTCGACGACGATCTGGAACTGCAGCGTGCCGCTGGCGAGGATCTGCTGGAGTCGCGCGATCAGCTTCAGGACCGCTTCATACTCGTCGATGATCTTCTGACGTTCCAGGCCCGTCAGACGCTGCAAACGCATGTCGAGGATCGCCTGGGCCTGGATCGTGGAGAATTCGAAGCGCTCCATCAAGGCCACCTTGGCCTCCGGCGGGGTCTTCGACTTGCGGATCAGGCTGACAACCTCGTCCAGGTTGTCGATGGCGATCTTGAGGCCTTCCAGGATGTGGGCCCGGGCCTCGGCCTTCTTCAGTTCGAACTGGGTGCGACGAACGATCGTCTCTCGTCGGAACTCGATGAAGTGCCGCAGCATCGTTTTCAGATCGAGGACCTGAGGGCGACCGTTGACGAGGGCCAGGTTGATCACGCCGAAGGTGGTCTCTAGCTTCGTGAACTTGAAGAGCTGATTCAACATCACCATGGCGACGGTGTCGCGTTTCAACTCGATGACGACACGGATGCCCTCGCGGTTGGACTCGTCGCGAATATCGCTGATCCCTTCGATCCGCTTGTCCCGCACGAGCCCGGCGATATCTTCGATCAGCTGCGCCTTGTTCACCTGGTAGGGAAGCTCGTGGAGCAGGATGACCTCGCGGTTTTTTCGACGCGGGTCCGGGACGATCTCTGCGCGACCACGAACTCGCAGACGACCCCGTCCGGTCGTGTAGGCCTGTTGGATCCCCTGCGTACCGTAGATCTGCCCGGCGGTCGGGAAATCGGGGCCGGGGATGATCTCCATCAGCTCGGCCAGCGATAGTTCAGGATTATCGATCAGGGCCTTGATGCCGTCGACCACCTCGCCCAGGTTGTGGGGCGGGATGTTGGTCGCCATACCGACCGCGATGCCGGACGAGCCGTTGACAAGCAGGTTCGGGATCGCCGACGGCAAGACCAGCGGTTCGGTCTCGGAGCCGTCGTAGGTCTCGACAAACTCGACGGTCTCTTTATCGATATCCCGCAACAGCTCGGCGGCAAGCTTCTGCAGCCGGATCTCGGTGTAACGCATGGCCGCCGGACGATCGCCATCGACCGAGCCGAAGTTGCCCTGCCCATCGACGAGCGGGCAACGCATCGAAAAGTCTTGCGCCAGACGGACGATCGTGTCGTAAACCGCCGAGTCGCCGTGGGGGTGGAAGCGACCGATCACCGTGCCGACGGTGCGGGCCGACTTGCGGTACGGCTTGTCATGGGTGTTGCCGGTTTCGTGCATCGCATACAGCACACGACGATGAACCGGTTTCAGTCCATCACGTACATCGGGAAGGGCGCGTCCGACGATCACGCTCATCGCGTAGTCGAGATACGAGCGACGCATCTCCTCTTCGATATTGATCGTCGTACGGTTGTCTCGGGTTTCCATCTTCAGCTGTCCTCAGGATCGTCCGGATCAGATGTCCAGGTTTTGTACTTCGAGTGCGTTCTTTTCGATGAACTCGCGACGCGGCTCGACCGCATCGCCCATCAGTGTGGAGAACAACATGTCCGCCTCGGCGGCGTCCTCGACGCGGACCTCCATGTAGCGGCGGACCGCGGGATCCATCGTCGTCTCCCAGAGCTGCTCCGGGTTCATCTCACCAAGACCCTTGTAGCGCTGGATGTTGACGCCCTTCTTGCCGGCCTCCATCAGGTACTCGAGCAGCGCCTCCTTGGAGTCGAGCACGGCGTCTTCTTTCTTGGGATCTTCGACGATCAAGCTGGGGTGAGCCAATCGCGATGTCTGCGTCAGCTGTCGCCGAAGCTGCCGGAACTCGACGGTCTGAGCCAACGCGTGGTTGATGCGATACTCGCGCTTGCCGCCACTGCCGGATCGGATCACGAGCTCGTGGAGTCCATGCTCTTCGTCGCGATCAACGGACAAGACCTCGTGCCCCAGTGCCGTGATTGTCTCCGCCAGTGCGTCCAGGCGTGCGCGATCTACGAAGTCCTCGCGGTCCGCCAACCCGGACTCGGTGACGGCGGCGATCACATCGCTGTCAATGCCGGTACGCTCGAGGGCGACTCGATACTGGCGGGCGTCGATCAGGGAATGAAGCATGTGGCTTAACTCGGTGCCGTGGAGCGTCTCGCCGGTGGCCGGTACCCGGACGGTCTTCTCGTCGGTGGCCTTGCGGATGATCCACTCGCTGAGCTGCTTGTCGTTGTCGACGTAGATCTCTTCCTTGCCTTTGCTGACCTTGTAAAGCGGTGGCTGGGCGATGAAAACATGACCGCGCTCGATCAACTCTCGCATCTGCCGATAGAAGAAGGTCAGGAGCAGCGTGCGGATATGGGCGCCGTCCACGTCGGCGTCGGTCATGATGAAGATCTTGTGGTAGCGCAGTTTGCTGACATCGAAGTCTTCGACTCCGATCCCCGTGCCCAGAGCTGCGATGATCGTGCGAATTTCTTCGTGACCCAGCATCTTGTCGAAGCGGGCCTTCTCGACGTTGATGATCTTTCCGCGAAGAGGGAGGATCGCCTGGGTTGCTCGATCTCGTCCCTGCTTGGCCGAGCCGCCCGCCGAGTCACCCTCGACCAGGTACAACTCGCTCTTCTCCGGGTCCCGCTCCTGGCAGTCCGCCAGCTTGCCCGGTAGCGAGCCGGACTCCAGCGCACCCTTCCGTCGTGTCAGCTCCCGGGCCTTCCTTGCGGCCTCCCGCGCACGGGCCGCATCGACACCCTTGAGGACGATCTTCTTGGCGACACCCGGGTTCTGCTCGAAGAACAACCCCAGCTTGTCATTGATGATCGCTTCAATGGCGCCCTTGACCTCCGAGTTGCCGAGCTTGGTCTTGGTTTGACCCTCGAACTGCGGCTTGGGGATCTTGATCGAGACGACGGCGGTCATCCCCTCGCGGCAATCCTCGCCACTGAGACTGATGTCCTTGGCGTCTTTACCCAGATTGGCCTGAGACAGGTAGTTATTGATCGTGCGCGTCAGCGCGGCCCGGAAGCCGGCCAGGTGGGTTCCACCTTCGACGGTGTTAATCGAGTTGGCGAAGGAGTAGATCTGCTCGCTGTAGGAGTCGTTCCACTGCAACGCGATCTCCGCCACCATCCCCTCAGAATCGCCCTCGATGAGGACCGGCGGATCGTGAAGGGCATGACGAGCCCGATTGAGGTGCTGGACGAACTCAACGATCCCGCCTTCGTAATGGAAGGTCGATTCCCGCGCCTTGTCGCCGCGCTCGTCGCTGAGTTGGATCTTCAGCCCCTTGTTCAGAAACGCCAACTCCCGCAGCCGCTGAGCCAGGGTGTCGTAGGAGAAGGCCAACTCTTCGAAGATCTGCGGGTCGGGCTTGAAGGTGATCTTGGTGCCCCGGCGTTGGGTCACTCCCGTCTGATCGAATGTGCTGGTGGGTTCGCCACGACTGAACCCCTGTTCGTAGGTCTTGGACTCCCGCCAGATCTCCAGGCGCAGCTCTTCGGAGAGCGCGTTGACCACGGAGATACCGACACCGTGGAGTCCGCCGGACACCTTGTAGGCGTCGTTTTCGAACTTGCCGCCGGCGTGGAGTTTGGTCAGCACGACCTCGGCGGCGGAGATCTTCTCGATCGGATGTTCGTCCACCGGGATGCCGCGGCCGTTGTCGGTCACCGTCACCGAGTTGTCGATGTGGATCACCACGTCGACGGCGTCGCAGTAGCCTGCCTGCGCCTCGTCGACGGAGTTGTCGACCACCTCGTAGACCAGGTGATGGAGACCCATCTCGCCGGTCGAGCCGATATACATGGCCGGACGCTTGCGGACAGCCTCCAGCCCTTCCAGCACCTTGATCTTGCTGGCGTCGTAATCGGCGGCTTTTTGAGGGGTGTTGCTCAGAATCTGTTCTTGGTCGCCCATCTTGCTCTCTTTTCACCTGCCGGACCATCGGCGACCCCTTCGGGTCTACCACGGTCCCGACCGGCGCCGTGAGTGGCCGCTGGCGGCGATTGGGTGGATCAGGTCAAGGGTGACGCGTGGCCATCCTCAATCCGAATCCGCTGGATCTCCCGGACCCGTTCACCAAGCTTGCCTGCCAACCCCTCCTTTGAAGTGGCAACAAGGGCCTGGTAACCGCTTCCCTGAAGGAACTCCACCAGGGCGGCGGCCCGGACGTCGTCGATATCCGAATCAAAGTCATCCATCAGGAACAGGGGGTCCTCTCCCCTATCCTTTTTAAGCAACGCCATTTTACCTAATTTCAATACAATCAGCGAGGCCCGTAATTGGCCGGCCGAACCAAACTTTCTCAGATCGATCTCATCGAGATGGATCCGCATCTCGTCCCGATGAGGTCCGACACTGGTGTGGCCGACCTCGAAATCTCGTGCTCTCGCCTGCTCCAGCTTCTCCGTGAAAATAGCTTTAAAATTGGGGCTTTCTTCCGAGTCGGGGAGAGCCGGCGAGGGGCGGTAACGGAGTCTGAGGGTCTGGCCGTCGGGAAACAGCATCCGTCCGCCGTCGCCGATGGCCGTGGCTAACCGTCCGGCGTAGGCCCGTCGGGCACCGTGGACGATTTCGCCGGCCTCCACCAACTGTTGATCCCACGCGTCCAACTGCCCCGCGGACCCTCCCGATCGTCCGTGTCCACGAAGCAGGGCGTTGCGCTGCAGAAGGATCTTGCGATAGTCGCCGAGCCGATGGAGGTAACTGTTATCGGTTCCCAGCACCCCGCGGTCGAGGAAGCGGCGGCGCTCCTCGGGGCCTTCTCTCAGGAGTCGGATCCGATCGCCCGAGAGATCGACCACGGCCAGGCGACCGATGAACTGGTCGAATTCCTTGTCGGCGTCGTTGACCGCCAGCCGTCGACCGCTGTCATCCATCCAGAACCCCAGGTCGGCGGCGCCCAGGATGCTATCCAACTGCCCCTTGACCCGTAGAGTCCCCCCATCCCAGGGGATGAGCTCTTCGATTCGACGCGATCGGAAGGACCGAGCGGTTCCCAGCAGGTAGACCGCCTCCAGGAGGCTGGTTTTTCCCTGGCCGTTGCGGCCTTGCAGGAGTGTCAGACCAGGCGATAGTTCCAGGTCTACCGCCCGCAGATTCCGCAGACGATCGGCCTCCAGGCGCCGCAACCACATGGCTGGACTCCCCGGACGGGGCTACAGATGCATCGGCATCACGATGTAGCGGTAATCGACATCTCCGGCAGGCTCCGGGGTGAATCGGCCAGGCTTATCGCCGGCCTCGGCTTTTCCATCTTCCCCGCTGGCACCCGGGTTGAGACCCAGCATGACCGACGGCGAGCCCACGGCTCCGAAATACTCGATGAGGTAGCGGGCGTTGAAGCCCACCGTCAGATCGGGTCCGTCGTAGTCCACCGCCAGCGTCTCCTCGGCGTCGCCCATCTCGGTGGTGCTGGTGAGTCCCAGCTTTCCGGAAGAGAGACTGAGACGGACCGACCGACCATAGCGGTCACTTGCCAGCAGCGAGACTCGGCGCACGGCCTTGGACAGGTCGTCAACCGGTAGAACGATCTCGGTCTCGCAACTCTTCGGCATGACATTTTCATAACGCGGGAAGTTGCCTTCCAGAAGACTGGACGTCAGCTTGTGACGCCCTACCGCGAAGAAGACCTGATTCTCGTTCTTCCCGAACATCACCTGGGCGCTGTCGTCCAACTCGGCAGTCAGTTTGGCAACTTCGTTCAAAGCTTTTCTAGGCACGATGACCTTGATCGGTCCGTCCTTGACCTCTAACTCAACAGGCTTGGAGATGTACGAGAGTCGGTGGCCGTCGGTAGCGACCAACGTGATCTTTCCCTGTTCGATGATCACGAGGGCACCGTTCAGCGAATAACGCGGATCCTCCGTCGTGATAGCGAACGCCACCCGCTCGATCATTTGACGAAGATCCCCGGCCGGTAAAGCGATGGATTGATCCAGGTCGACTTCGGGAAAGGGCGGGAACTCGTCACGAGCCTGACCGGAGATCCGATACTTGGTTCGGTTACAAGAGATCGCCACCTGATGCCGGTCCAGCAACTTAAAAGTTACATCGGCTTCCGGTAATGATCGGGCGATTTCGTGGAGCTTGGCGGCCGGTAGGGTGACACTCCCTTCCTTGACCACCTTGGCATCCGCCATCCCACGGATCGTCACTTCGATGTCGCTGGCACCTACCTGGAGCCCGTCATTTCGGGTCTCGAGTAGGAGGTTCGCGAGGATCGGTATCGTCGCTCGCTTCTCGACGACACCGGTGACTGTTTGAAGCTCGTGAACGAGGTCGCTTTTCTTGATTACGAATTCCATGACCGCCTCTGACTACTAGAACAACACTAACCAGATGAGAGAGAATCTAGTAGTAGTTCTAGTGGTGTGGATAACCGGATATTAGCGCCAATCTCTTTCGTCTCTATCGTTTGAGCTGTGGACGTCCCTGATGATATCTCGCCGCGGCCTCTTCAGAAAGTGTGGATCGATGGCCGGGGGTTTTCGGGGCCCGTTTTTCCACAACAAACCACAGCGGACCCACAGGCTTGTCTGAGGATAGCTGTGGAAAAGTCTCCAACTAGTTGAGGGTTTGGACGAAGTTCTCGACAAGCCTGTCGAAATCTTTCTCGTCGTTCCGTTTCCGATTAATCTTCTGAACGGCATGGATCACCGTCGAGTGATGCTTGCCACCGAATCGCCGACCGATCTCCGGCAGCGAGCAACTGGTCAACTGTTTGCAGAGGTACATGGCGACCTGGCGCGGGAAAGCGACCTGCTGGCTGTTGTTCTTGGACTTCAGCTGGCTGACGGGCATGTTGTAGTACTGGCTGACCTGCTTCATGATGCTTTCGACGGTCGTCGCCGGAGACTCGCCCGGGAGGATGTCGTGGAGCGTCTCCTTGGCCAGGTCCAGGGTGACGTTGCGACCGGACATCGACGCGTAGGCGACGACCTTGTTCAGCGCCCCTTCCAGTTCGCGGATGTTGGACTGGCAGTTGGCGGCGATGAACAGGTTGACGTCATCGGGAATCTCGGTCTGCTCTTTTTCCGCTTTTTTCTTGAGGATGGCGACCTTTGTCTCTAGATCCGGCGGCTGGATGTCGGCGATCAGGCCCCACTCGAAGCGGGAGCGCAGCCGCTCTTCCAGGGTCGGGATCTCGCGGGGCATGACATCGCTGGTGATGACGATCTGCTTCTGAGAGTCGTAGAGAGCGTTGAAGGTGTGGAAGAACTCTTCCTGCGTCCGCTCTTTACCCGCTAGAAACTGGATGTCGTCGATGAGCAGCACATCGACGTTGCGATACCGCTCCTTGAACTCGAAGGTCTTCTCGAAGCGGATCGCGTTGATCAGCTCGTTCATGAAGATCTCGCTGGAGATGTAATGCAGTCGGGCACCGGGTTGTTTTAGCCGGACGTTGTTTCCGATCGCCTGCATCAGGTGGGTCTTGCCGAGCCCGACGCCCCCATAGATGTAGAGTGGGTTGTAGGCCCGCGCCGGTTGCTCGGCCACCGCCACCGATGCGGCGTGGGCAAACTGGTTACACGACGAGACGACGAACGACTGGAACGAATAACGCGAGTTGAGTTTGGTCCCGGCGACCGTCTGCGACTCGGCACGTGTGTCCGGCCCGTCAGCGGGTCGGGAACGGCCCGTGTCGGCCACCGTCAGCGTCTCGGGAACGAACTCCACCGTGAGACCCGGGCGTTGGGCCTTGCGTAGCGCTTCCTCGATCAACCCCCCGTAGTTGGTCTTCAGCCATTCGGCGAACCAGCTGTTGGGTACCTGGACCTTCAGCCCCTCGTCGGACTCTGAGTGGAACTTCGTGGGTTTGAACCAGGTCTTGAATGAATGGGTGCTGACCTGGGACTCGATCCGACCGAGGACCGATTCCCACGTGTTCTTTTGGGTGCCTCCCTGCAACGTCCAACCTCCGCCGACCCGAGAGAATTAAGGTATTAGAATTTTATAGGTGCCGACGACCCTGGGTGGATGCCGGTTCTGCACAGGTTTTCCACAGCTGTGGAAAACCCTGGAACGCGCTAAGTGTTGGTAGGAGCGGGGGTTGCCTGACCGGGGGCCTGCAGACGCCGTTACATTATGTAAACCTGCGTTAAGCTCTTCAGTAAGTCCAGTGTTTTCAGTGGCTTGCAGGCGACATGATAGAGCGTATAGAGGCACGTGTCCCGATTACAGCTCGCGGCGATTCGGTGTTAACTGGTCGTAGTCCAACCCGGCCAAAGGGCCTGCGGAGCGTACCACAGCGCTCACAAAAGGGGCAATCGGAAAAGCCGTCGGCGGAAAATTTTAACTATTCTTGTTTGTTAAGAAATTAGTAGAAACAAGCCGATCTTGACAGCCCCCAGACCCTTCCCTACCATAGCCGCTTCCACTTCAAGACTCCTGGATCGAAATATGAAACGGACCTTTCAGCCGAATAATCGGAAGCGGGCGAAGACCCACGGTTTCCTGACCCGCATGAAAAGCAAGGCGGGCAAGAAGGTGATCGCGCGTCGCCGTCGCAAGGGACGAAAGCGTCTGGCGGCCTGATCCCGTGATCCCGCGCGCGTGTTATCGCCGCGCCAGCCGTCTGACTTCCCGGCAAGAGTTCCTGCATCTTTATGCCAAGGGGCGGCGTGTGAAATCGACGACTCTCACGGTGTTCACCCTGCCGAACAACCAGGGGCATGCACGGTTAGGTGTCACGGCCACTCGCAAAGTCGGTGGTGCCGTTCGTCGCAACCGCGCCAAGCGATGGTTGCGTGAACTCTTTCGTCAACACCAGCAGAGTCTCGGTTCCGCCGACGTGGTCATCAACGCGCATCCCCGAATCCTCGAGTCGACCTTTCAGGAGGTCCAACGAGATTTTCTCGATGTGTTGCGTCGATTGCGGAAGCCCTACTTCCAACCCGCAGCCTCCCCTCGTCCGGTAAACGGATGAAGCCGACGACACCGATTTTGTTTCTACTTCGTTTCTATAAGCGCGCCGTCTCGCCGTACCTGCCTGCAGTCTGTCGTTTCGAGCCCAGTTGTTCGGCCTACGCCATGGAAGCGTACGAACTACACGGTGTTCTCCGCGGTAGCCTGTTGACGCTCAAGCGACTCGCGCGGTGTCAGCCGTTCAGCAAGGGCGGGTTCGATCCGGTCCCACCGGGTTTCCACCGCTCTCACTGAACCACGGAGCTCTCGAGCACCTTCATGGAAAAACGACTTATTCTCGCCATGGTCCTGTCTGCCGGGTTGCTGCTTGGCTGGAACGTCCTGTTCCCCCCGCCGAAGCCGGCACCTACGCCCGACCCGACAGGTGCCGTGCAGTCCGAGAGCGGTGATCGCGAAAGGGATCGCCGCGAGTTGGACCCGATGGCGAACGGCGACAGTGGGTTGGAAGGCGACGAAGCCGGCACCGAGCTGCCGGCGGTGCGTGCCGCAACCCAACAGGCGATCGTCATCGAGACGGCCTACCACGTGGTCGAGTTCACCAATCGTGGGGGTGCGGTCCGCAACTGGAAAGTCCGCTGGCGTGACGAGGCGTTGCCGGTCTTTCCTATCTTCGCGGAAGACGATGTCTTGCCGATGCAGATCGAGCTGGATGACCTGGAGCTCCAGAACGCGATCAACGAGGCGTTGTTCACCGTCGAGCGCGGGACCGGTCCCGACGGCAACGGCGAACGAGTCGTCTTCCGTTGGTCCGATGGCCGCGGGGTAGAGGTCACCAAGGCCTTCGTCTTCTATCAGGATCGCGAACTGGTCGATGTGAAGATCGATGTGGTGGATCGGGGTCGGCGGAAGGCCAGCCGTCTGGCCCTCGGGCCCGGGTTCGGTGCACAGGACCCCGGTCGTCGACGGGGCTCCTACTACTACGAGGGCAGCGGTATCTGGCGTGTGGACGGAAGGACCACCCACCGCAAGGAGCGCAAGCTTCGGAAGGATCCATCCCAGGTGAGCGGCGAGATTCGTTGGGCCGGCGTGGAGGATCAGTACTTCGCCGCGCTGGTCTTGCCGCGGGAGTGGCCGGCGGTGGCGCAGTGGCGCGCCCTCGAACGGACACCGGTCGCCCTCGACGGCGAGGACGACGAGAAGGATGACGAGACCGAGCCCCAGACGATCCTCTCGGTCACGATTCCGGCCGACGGTGCCCAGCTGTTCATCGGGCCCAAGCACTTCGCCCGGTTGCAGGCGCTGGGTTCGGAACTGGAGACAGCGGTCTGGTTCTCATCCAATCGTTTTCTTTACGGCATCACCAAGTTCATCTTCTTCGGGTTGGTCTGGATCCAGGAGCGGGTGATCAACTGGGGCGTGGCGATTTTATTGGCCACCCTGACCCTGAGAATCCTGCTCTTCCCGGTGAACCAGTACTCGATGGTCCGGATGAAGAAGACCCAGATCGACATGCAACGGCTCCAACCGAAGCTGAAGGCGATCCAGGCCAAGTTCAAGAAGAAGAAAGACGCACAATCGCGCCAGCAGATGCAACAGGAGCAGATGGAGCTCTACAAGCGCGAAGGTGTCAATCCCATGGGCGGCATCACCGGCTGCCTCCCACTCTTAGCCCAATTCCCGATCTTGATCGGTTTCTACAATATGCTCACCGTGGCCGTCGAGTTGCGGGGGGCCAATTTCGCGTTGTGGATCAGCGACCTCTCCCAAAAGGATGCCTTCTACATCATCCCGATTCTCATGGGCATCTCGATGTTCGTGCAGCAGAAGATGGCGATGTCGAAGGTCAAGGACCCCCAGCAACAGCAGCAGCAGAAGATCATGATGGTGATGCCCTTTGTCTTCACCTACATCTGTATGCAGATGCCTGCCGGAATGGTCCTGTACTGGTTCATGAACAACCTCCTTGGGATCGGCCAGCAATGGCTCGTCAATAAAAAGACGGTCGGTCTCGAAGCCACGGCGCAGAAGGCTTAGGACAATGGCAGACAAAAGAACATTCGAGGGAAAGAACCTGGAAGAGGTCCTCGCGGCCGCTTCCAACGCTCTGGGGATCGATGAGCCGGATCTGGATTACGAGATCCTGGATCAGGGTCGACAGGGCCTGCTGGGGATCGGTGCCAAGAACGTGCGCATCCGTGTGATGCCGCCGCTCAAGCCCATCTCCAACGAACTGATCTCCGGTGCGGCCGATCTGGGCCGACCGAACGACCAGTTGCAGAACCCCGCCCGTGACGAGGCCCGCGCCCGACGAGGTTCACGACGCCGCAAGAGCGGCGGCCGTGGTGCCGGAGCCGCCGGAGCCGCCGGAGCCGGAAGCGCCGCCGGTGGCGGCAGTGGCGGCAGCAAGCGCCGCGGAGGCGAACAACGAGCCCGAGGTGGCGAAGGCGAGGGTGACGGCGAAAGCGGCCGCGGTCGCAGTCGGCGCCGTCGCGGACGTCGGGGTGGCCGTCGTCGTTCCGAGGGTCGTCGGGGTGAAGGGCGATCCGGTGGCAACGAGAATCGTGAGCCCCGTCCGACACCGGCCCCGGAAGTCGCCGAGGCGATTCAGGAGACCATGGGCGAGATGCTCGGGCTCTGTGGCCTCCAGCTTCAGGCCGAGGCCCGTTCGGTGGAGGGTGGGGTCCAGCTGGTCCTCGATGGCGACGATCGACGGATCGCCGGCACCAAGAACGGCGAACTGGTCGGTGCATTCCAGTTCTTGCTGAATCGTATGGCGCGACGACGCTGGCCCGAGTCCGGCCGCATCCGTGTGGGCCTCGAGGGGCAGGAATCGATGCGGGACGAGGAGCTGATCGCCCTGGCCAAGACGACGGCGGACGAGGTCACGGAGTCGGGGCAGTCGAAGCGACTGAAACCGATGAACGCCTACGAGCGCCGACTGGTCCATCTGACGATCCGTGAGCTGGGGGGAGTTCGCTCTCGCTCCGAGGGCAACGGCTACCTGAAACGAGTCCTCGTCTACACCGAGGACTGACCCCGGAATCGTCATGCACGATCTGTCGACGACCCTGGTCGCAGTGGCCACTCCGGTGGGCCGCGGTGGGTTGGGCTGCCTACGGATCGGTGGCACCGATGCCCTCTCGATCGCCGAGAAACTCTTCCGATCGGCCTCCACCTCGGGAGGCTGGGTCGCCGGGAAGACACGGTTGGGCCAGTTCCTGGATAGGGCCGGTGACGCCATTGACCATGGCTACGCGGTCCACTTCGCACAGGGCAAGTCCTACAGCGGTGACTCGACCGTCGAGTTCTGGACCCACGGGAGCCCGGTGGTGCTGGACGAGCTACTCCGTGGGGCGGTCGCCTGCGGCGCCGTGGCGGCGGGGCCCGGAGAGTTCACCTACCGGGCGTTGCGCAACGGAAGGATCGATCTGCCTCGGGCCGAGGCGATCCACGATCTGATCGAGGCGCGAACCGTCTACCAGGCACGGGTGGCCCATGCTCAGGCCGAAGGGGCGTTGTCCCTCATGCTCTCTCCCCTGCGAGACGAACTCGAGGAGTGGATCGCTCGTTCCGAGGCGGCGGTGGAGTTCGTCGACGAGTCAGAGACCCACCTGGACCCCGTCGCGTTTCGTCAGGGACTCCAGACGATGGTCGAGACGTGTCGCCGCCTGCTGGATGACTTCCAGCGCGGCAAGGTGGTTCGCGAAGGGGTGCAGCTGGCGATCGTCGGTGCCCCCAACGTCGGCAAGTCGTCCCTGTTCAATCGGCTGCTGGCCGACGACCGGGCCATTGTCACCGAGCTGCCGGGAACCACGCGAGACCTCCTGGAAGAGACCGTCGACCTGAACGGGATCCCTGTCCGTCTGGTGGATACCGCAGGTCTGAGGGAGACCGACGACCCGGTTGAAGGCGAGGGCGTTCGCCGGGCCCGCCAGGCCGCCCGAACCTCTCAGTGGGTTCTGGAGGTGCTGGACGCCACGGACCCCGGCCACGAGACTAGGGCAAAAGACGGGGACTTTGAGAGTTCGCCGACACAATTGTCGGCACCACAATTGCCGCCGACAGAAATGTCGGCAAGAAAACTCACGGTATTCAACAAATCGGATCGGCTGGATCCACCCCCTCCGGCGACCACGGACCCCCTCTCCACAACGCTGTTTGTCTCGGCCCGAACCGGTGCCGGCATCGAAGCGCTACGAGACCGGCTGTTCCTCCAGCTGACCCGTGGTCAGGGCCAGGACGTGACCAGCGCCCTGGGGGATCCCCTCCTCACCCACCGGCGTCACGCCGACGGATTGGAGCGGGCCGTCTCCGGGCTCGAGGCGGCGATCGCCTCCCTCGATGCCGGCCATACCGAGGAGTGGGTGCTGGAGGATCTGAGAACCGTCATGGGAGCCCTGGCAGAGTTGACCGGCGTGTGGGACGTTGAAGATCTCTACGACCGGGTCTTCTCGACCTTCTGTATCGGTAAGTAGCCCGCAAGGCACGACGGCATGGCAGATCAACGCAGCAGGACATTCGACGTGGTGGTCATCGGCGGTGGCCATGCCGGCTGCGAGGCGGCGCTGGCCGCGGCCCGGACCGGCTGCCGCACCGCGATGGTCACCCTCAAGCGAGAGGCCGTCGCCAGGATGTCCTGCAATCCCGCCATCGGCGGTCTGGCCAAGGGCCATCTGGTCTGCGAGATCGATGCGCTGGGCGGTGCCATGGGCCGGGTGGCCGACGCCACCGGCATCCAGTTCCGTCTCCTTAACCGCTCACGGGGTCCCGCGGTTCGTGGGCCCCGGGCCCAGCAGGACAAGGAACGGTACCGACAGGCGATGCTGGCGGAGGTCGAGGCGGCCCCGGGCCTGTCCCTGATCGAGGGGGAGGCCACGGGGCTGGTCATTGAGGGGGGACGGGTCCAGGGCGTGGGGTTGGGGGACGGTCAAACCCTCACGGCGGGCCGGGTCGTCCTCACCACCGGCACGTTCCTTCGCGGACTCCTCCATCTAGGACTAACGCAGACTCCCGGCGGTCGGGTCGACGAGGCACCGGCCAACGCATTGTCGGACACCTTACGAGGGCAGGGCTTCCGGATGGGCCGGTTCAAGACCGGCACCCCTCCCCGGCTGGCCGCTGACAGCGTCGATCTGGGCCGATTCGAGTCCCAACCCGGAGACGAGCGACCGACCTTCTTCAGCCAGCAGACCGTGGCGGCCGCCCTGCCGCAGATCCACTGCCATATGGCCTACACCAACGAGACGGTTCACGAGGTCGTTCGCGCCAACCTGGATCGATCGCCGATCTACAGCGGACGGATGACCACGACGGGGCCCCGCTATTGCCCGTCGTTCGAGGACAAGGTTGTGCGATTCGCCGATCGCGATCGTCACCTTCTGTTTATCGAACCCGAGACCCTGGATGGGGAGTTGCTCTACATCAACGGCTTCTCTACCTCGTTGCCGGCAGAGGTTCAGCTGGAGATGCTCCACGCCATCGAGGGGTTGGAGGGGTGCGAGATGGTGCGCCCCGGCTACGCCGTCGAGTACGACTATGTCGATCCCACCGAGCTTCGCCCGACGCTGGAGACCCGACGGGTGACCGGCCTCTATCTCGCCGGTCAGATCAACGGGACCACCGGATACGAAGAGGCGGCGGCGCTGGGTCTGATCGCAGGCGCCAACGCGGCCCTGGCGTGCAAGCAGGAGGCCCCGTTGATTCTGGGTCGTGAGGAGGCGTACATCGGCGTGCTGGTCGATGACCTCGTCACCCGTGGCACCCGCGAGCCGTACCGGATGTTTACCTCGCGGGCCGAGTACCGTCTGTTGCTGGGTGTGGACACGGTGTCGCGACGGCTGACCGATCAGGGTCACCGACTGGGTTGGTTGGGCGGCGAGCAACAGCAACAGAATCGGCGTCGTTGGCAGACCATCGACATTACGATTGAGACATTGGAGACCGAGCGGACGCAAGATCGATCGATGTCCACCGCGGATCATCTTCGTCGTCATCAGGTCGACGACACGCAGTTGGCGACGCTGTCCGAGAGTTTGCAGACGTTGGATCGCCGGGACCGCCGGGTGGTTGCCGAGTCGATTCGGTATGCCGGATACGTGAAGCGTCAACAACGGGAGGCCGAGCGACTCCATCGTGCCGGACGACGATCGATACCGGAGACCTTTCGTTACACGGGTCTGTCCGGTCTCTCCAACGAGTTGATCGAGAAGCTGGCCCACGTTCGACCGGAGACCCTCGGTCGTGCGTCCCGCATCGACGGGATGACCCCTGCCGCCCTCTCGCTCCTTGCCGCTCATCTGGAACGAACCCACCGCCCCGGCGACGGTGGATGAGCGACGGATTCCAGGACGGACCGCTTCGTGACGCCATCGCTGCGCAGGCAGAAAAGCTGGCATTGCCGTTGGGTGAACGACCGCTGGGCCAACTGGTGCGTCACGCACGGGCGGTCCATGATGACGACCATCTCCATCTGACATCGATTACCGACGCCGACCTCTTCGTGCGCCGTCATCTCGGTGAGAGTCTCGTCGGTGCGCAATTCATCGAGCCCGGAACCGCAGGCGTCCATCTGGATATGGGAACCGGGAACGGTTACCCGGGTCTGGTCATGCAACTCGTGCGACCCGAGCTCGACAGCTGGCTGGTCGAGGCATCAAAAAAAAAGTCGACGTTCTTGCAGGGAATGGTCGACGGTCTGGAACTACCGCGAACACAGATCGTGGATCGTCAGGTCCAGCGACTGGACGATCTACGCGCGCACGGTTTCGATGAAAAGATTCGCGTCCTTACGACGCGGGCCATGGGCGGTTGGGAGCGGATCGTTCCGAGACTCGCGTCGGCGATGGACGCCGACGGACAACTTTTGTTGTGGGCCGGCGAAGAGGTCGAGACCGTCCGCAAGCGCAGCGTCTGGCAACGATTCACGTTGGACCGGAAGTTTGCGCTTCCCGATCGGGACCAGTCGTGGCTGTGGTTGTTTCGAGTTGCCCCGTCGGTGTGTTAGGATCCGCTTCGAACGAAGTCGTCCAGGGGCACGAGGGCATCATGCAAGACAATCCGAAGCGATCCTACGAGAAGCCGGCCGTCATCCACACCGAGATCCTCACCTCCCGCGCGGTGAACTGTGGCAAGGCCGACGACAGCTGTGCCAGCGGCGGCGCCCTTCAGAGCTGATCCTAGCCCTCTATAAGTACTATAATTATTACGCTGGGCTTCTAACGGAGTCGAGGGTGCCAGTCTGTCCGGAAGTCGTGGTCTGCAGCCGATGTTCCACGTGGAACATCCCACAGAATTCCCACCCCCCCTACCCACCCAACCCTGGGAATGTTACCCTTGGCGCCATCGACGACGGTGCCGCGGGCCCCGTCGAACCCACTAAAAACGTCCATATTTCGACGTATTCGAGGTGTTTGTGGGACGAGTCATCGCAGTCGTCAACCAAAAAGGGGGTGTCGGCAAGACGACCACCACCGTCAACCTGGCGGCAGCGCTGGCCATCGCCGAGCGCCCGACGCTGCTGATCGACGCCGATCCCCAGGCCAACTCCACACGTGCCGTGGGGATCGATGACGACCCCCAGCGAGCCAGCCTCTACGATGCCCTGCTCGAGGGGATCGACCTGGATCAGCTGAAGCTTGCGGCACCCGACCTCCCCCACCTATCGGTCATCCCTTCGGATCGGAACCTGGTGGGGGCCGAGGTCGAGCTGGTCAACGTCGACCGGCGGGAGTTCCGCCTGCGTGGGTTGCTGGAGACCACTCGTCAGCTCTACGACTTCACTCTCATCGACTGCCCTCCTTCGTTGGGTCTGCTGACCCTCAACGGCCTGACCGCCGCCGACGCGGTCCTGATTCCCGTCCAGACCGAGTACCTGGCACTGGAGGGGATCTCTCAGCTGATGGATACGATTCAGCGGGTCCGTGAGGGGTTGAATCCCGACCTGGAGATTGGCGGCGTTGTCATGACCATGTATGACGACCGGACCAACCTGGCCAAGCAAGTCGTCGAGGAGGTCCGCTCGGTCTTCGGCGACCGGGTCTACACCACGGTGATCCCCCGCAACATCCGGCTGGGGGAAGCTCCCAGCCACGGCAAGCCGATCTTTCTCTATGACATCCGTTCCAAAGGCGCCGAAGCGTACTTCGGCCTGACCAAGGAGTTCCTGGAGCATGAAGCGAAAAGCACTGGGCAAGGGACTGCGAAGTCTGATCCCTCAGACACCGCCGCCGGCCATGGCGAGGAAACCTCAGCCGCCGCAGAACGGCCTGATGGAAGTGGACCTGGACCGGATCTTCCCCAATCCTGACCAGCCACGGAAACGGTTCGACGCCGAGCAGCTGCAGGAGCTGGCCGATTCTCTGAAGCAAGACGGACTCCTCCAGCCGGTGGTCGTGCGCCCACGGGGGGCCGATGCCTACGAGCTGGTCGCCGGCGAGCGGCGCTGGCGGGCGGCCCAGCTTGCAGGGATGATGAAGATTCCCGTCGTGGTTCGCGAGGTCGACGACCCCAAGCTCCTGGAGCTGGCCCTCATCGAAAACCTGCAGCGTGAGCAGCTGGATCCCATCGACGAGGCGCGGGCTTTCCAGACCTTGATCGACGACCACGGATTGACCCAGCAGGCGGTGGCCGAGCGGGTGGGCCGTCAGCGGGTCACCATCACCAACGCGCTTCGACTCCTGAACCTGGCCCCGACGGTCCAACGGCAGATCCAGGACGGATTGATCTCCGCCGGCCACGCCAAGGCGTTGGTCTCCATCACCGACATGGACCTTCAGATCCGGGTCGCGACCCAGGCGGCCAAGGAGGGGCTGTCGGTCCGACAGGTCGAGGCTCGAGTGAAACAGCTACGGGCCGCTCCTAAAGAGAAGCGTCCGGCGCCTGCCACCGACCCCAACCTGGTGGCCGCGGAGGAGCGACTGGCCTCGGCCCTCGGCACCAAGGTGAAGATCGTCACCGGTAAGAAGGGGGGGCGGCTCGAGCTCTACGCGTTTAGCGAAGAGGAGCTTCAGCGAGTCTATGGAGTGGTATTGCGGGGCTGTCGCGGCTGATTTTTCGCGCCGACGTAAAAGTCGGCGGCAGACATAACTGTCGGCGGGCGACAATAGTGTCTGCGCGATCAGCCCGCAGACAATACCGTCTGCGGCAGACAATACCGTCGGCATACCTGTCGCCACCGTCGCCTTGACACCTCCCAAAATCCTGTGCTAATTTCCGCGATCCATACTAATGAAGCGCGCAGTCCGTTTGCGGCGCATTCGGGGAGCCAATCGTCCCACCTCGGGACAGATCCCAGACGTTAGGCCGAGGCACAGGTGAAAGACCGAAAATTAGCGGTCCGCTACGCTCGGGCACTGCTGTCCGTCCTGACGGAACCGGCCGAGGCGCAGTCTGCCGATCAGTTCCTTCAGGGACTGTCGCAGGCGTGGGACACCACGCCCGCATTCCGAGCCATCCTGTTGGATCCGGCTTACAGCCAGCAAGAGCGAAGCGACGCATTGCTGGGGATGGCCAAGGCCGCCGGTCTGTCGGACCGGATCCAGAACTTCCTTCGCACCCTGATCGAGAACAACCGCGCCGGTTCGATCTCGTCCATTGCGCAGGTCTACCACGAAGAGCTCGAGGCGCGGATGGGTATCGTCCCCGCCGAGATCACCACGGCAGCGCCGATGGACGAGTCCATGCGGCAACAGGCCCAACGATCGGTCCAGCAGGCGACCGGTCACCAGGTTCGATTGACATGCAAGGTGGACGCGGACCTTCTCGGCGGGGCCATCACGCGAGTGGGAACGACGATCTATGACGGCAGCCTCAGGACGCAGCTGGACCAGTTGCGTCACCAGATGATCCAGGAGTAGGCATGGAGATCAAGGTCGACGAGATTAGCAAGATCATCCGACAGCAGATCGAGGGTTTTCAGAAGACCACCGATTACGCGGAGGTCGGAACGGTCATCTCCGTCGGAGATGGCATCTGCCGTATCTACGGCCTCGAGAAGTGTATGGCTCTCGAGCTGCTGGAGTTGCCTCACGGAGTGATGGGCATGGCCCTCAACCTCGAGGAGGACAACGTCGGCGCCGTGTTGATGGGCGAGACGGTCAAGATCAAGGAAGGCGATCAGGTCCGACGCACCGGACGGATCATGCAGGTCGGTGTCGGCGAGAACTGTCTCGGCCGCGTCGTCGATGCCCTTGGTCAGCCGATCGATGGCAAGGGGGCCATCGCCGCCAGCGCCACGATGAACATCGAGCGGATCGCCCCGGGCGTCATCGATCGACAGGGTGTGCATGAGCCGATGCAGACGGGCTTGAAGTGCATCGACAGCATGACCCCGATTGGCCGTGGTCAGCGTGAGCTGATCATCGGCGACCGTCAGACCGGCAAGACGGCCATCGCCCTGGACACCATCATCAATCAGAAGGGCAGCGGCGTCATCTGCGTCTACGTGGCCGTGGGTCAGAAGCAGTCGACCATTGCTCAGGTCGTGAAGACCCTGGAAGACCACGGTGCGATGGAGTACACCATCATCGTCGCCGCCGCCGCGTCGACGCCGGCGCCGCTCCAGTACCTGGCGCCCTATTCCGGTTGCGCCATGGGCGAGTTCTTCCAGTTCAACGGAGCCGACGGAAAGCCGGCGGGCGCCGACAACCCCGGACGTCACGTGCTGGTGGTCTACGACGATCTCTCCAAGCACGCCGCGGCCTACCGCGAAATCTCGTTGTTGCTCCGTCGTCCTCCCGGTCGCGAGGCCTACCCCGGCGACGTCTTCTACCTGCACTCCCGTCTGCTGGAGCGCTCGTCCAAGCTCAGTAATGAAGAGGGCGCAGGCTCGTTGACGGCGCTTCCGATCATCGAGACCCAGGCCGGTGACATCTCGGCCTATATCCCGACCAACGTCATCTCGATCACCGACGGTCAGATCTTCCTCGAGTCGGATCTGTTCTACGCCGGTATCCGACCGGCGATGAACGTCGGTCTCTCGGTCTCTCGTGTGGGAGGCAACGCCCAGGTCAAGGCGATGAAGCAGGTGGCGGGAACGCTACGGCTGTCGCTGGCCCAGTTCCGAGAGTTGGAAGCGTTCTCGCAGTTCGGCTCCGATCTGGATGCGGCGACCCAGGCTCAGCTGAACCGCGGCCGGCGTCTGGTCGAGATTCTCAAGCAGGCCCAGTACGCACCGCAGGCGGTAGAGAAGCAGGTGTTGATCATCTTCGCGGTGGCCAACGGCTTCCTCGACGATATCGACACCAAGCATGCCGCCGCCTACGAGACCGAGCTTTATCGTTTCTTCGATGTCTCCCACAAGGAGACCCAGGCCAAGATCGGCGAGAAAGCCGGAATGACCGATGAGTTGAAGGCCGCCGTCAAGCAGGCCATGGAAGAGTTCACCGCGCAGTTCAAGGCGACCCACGTGGCCGCATCGTAAAGAAAGCGCTTTTAGAAGATGGCAAAGACCCAAGATCTGAAGCGGCGTATCCGCTCGATCAAGAACACGCAGCAGCTGACCCGGGCCATGAAGATGGTCAGCGCGGCCAAGCTGCGTCGTGCCCAGGAGCGGGTGCTGGCCGCCCGACCCTACGCGCAGCGGACCCTGAGTGTCCTGCAGTCCCTGGCCCGTCGGGCCAACCCGGAACTGAACCCGCTTCTGCGGGCCAATGAAGGGGACCGCGTCGACGCCGTCATCATGAGTTCCGATCGGGGACTGTGTGGTGCGTTCAACGCCTCGGTGTTCCGACTCGCCGAGGCTCACCTGTCCGAACACGAGGCAGGCGCCGAACTGACCATCGCAACCGTCGGCAAGAAGTCGCGCGAGTACTACCGACGTCGGGACTACAACATCGTTCGCGATTGGGCTGACATCTTCCGTCAGGTCGAATTCTCGACCGCCCGAGAGATCGCCGACCTGGCGATGGAGCGGTATATCGGCGGCGATGCGTCGCGGGTCTACCTGATCCACAACTCGTTCAAGTCGGCCATCGCGGCCGACCCGGTGGCGATGCAACTGCTACCGATCCTCCCAGCTAGTTTTGACGATGCCGACTCCACGGAGGATTACCTCTACGAGCCGTCGGCTCAGGTTTTGTTTGATGCGCTGTTGCCGCACTACGTCCAGCAGGCCGTCTATCAGGCGATGCTGGAATCGGTGGCGGCGGAGCACGCGGCTCGGATGACCGCGATGGATTCGGCAACTTCCAACGCAGGCGAGTTGATCGAGGCCCTCACGTTGACGATGAACCGCGCACGTCAGGCCTCGATTACGACAGAGATCATCGAAGTGGTATCCGGCGCAGCGGCGTTGGGATAGGAGCAGTTCGCGATGGGCAAGATTGGCAAGGTGGTACAGGTCATCGGTCCGGTGGTGGACGTCGAATTCGAGGAGGATCACCTGCCCTCCATCTACAACGCGGTGAAGATCACCGACCCGGGCACAGGCACCGGCGTCGCCATCGATCTGACCGCCGAGGTCGAGCAACACCTCGGTGAGAATCGTGTGCGTTGCGTCAGCATGCAGAGCACCGACGGTCTCGTCCGCGGCATGAAGGCGGAAGACACCGGCGACCCGATCAAGGTCCCGGTGGGTGAGGGGACCCTCGGTCGTGTCCTCAACGTCATCGGCGAGCCGGTGGACAAGCGGGGCCCGGTGGACACGACGGAGTTCTGGCCGATCCACCGCGAGGCACCGGCCTTCGACCAGCAGAACACGTCGGTCGAGATGTTCGAGACCGGCATCAAGGTCATCGACCTGCTAGAGCCCTACCTCAAGGGTGGCAAGACGGGACTGTTCGGCGGTGCGGGTGTCGGCAAGACGGTGTTGATCATGGAGTTGATCAACAACGTGGCCCTCAAGCACGGTGGTTACTCGGTCTTCGCCGGCGTCGGAGAACGAACCCGCGAAGGCAACGACCTCCTGAACGAATTCAAGGAGACCGGCGTCATCAACGACGAGGATCTCTCCAAGTCGAAGGCCGCTCTGATCTACGGTCAGATGACCGAGCCTCCCGGTGCCCGTCTTCGAGTTGCATTGTCCGGCCTGACCGTCGCCGAGTATTTCCGCGATGTCAAGAAGCAGGACGTGTTGCTGTTTGTCGACAACATCTTCCGCTTTACCCAGGCGGGGTCGGAGGTGTCCGCACTTCTCGGCCGTATGCCGTCGGCGGTGGGCTATCAGCCGACCCTGGCGACGGAGATGGGCGAGCTGCAAGAGCGCATCACCTCGACCAACGACGGTTCGATCACGTCGGTGCAGGCGATCTATGTGCCGGCGGATGACTACACCGATCCGGCACCGGCCACGACCTTTGCCCATCTCGACGCATCGACCAACCTCTCGCGACAGATCGCCAACCTCGGCATCTACCCGGCGGTCGATCCGTTGGCATCCACCTCTCGCATCCTCGATCCGGCCTATGTCGGCGAAGAGCACTACGCCGTCGCCCGTAACGTCCAGCAGGTTCTGCAGCGTTACAAGGAGCTTCAGGACATCATCGCCATCCTGGGTATGGACGAGCTCTCGGAAGAAGATCGCCTGACGGTCACCCGGGCCCGAAAGCTCGAGCGCTTCCTCTCGCAGCCGTTCCACGTGGCCGAGCAGTTCACCGGCATGCAAGGACGCTACGTCTCGGTTGCCGATTCGATCCAGGGCTTCAAGGAGATCGCCGCCGGCGATCACGACGATATACCGGAGCAGGCGTTCCTCTACGTCGGCAAGATCGACGAGGCTCTCGAGAAGGCCGACAAGATGAAGGCCGAGAGCGCCGCCTCCTAGGAGTCGATGGATGGCCGAGACGCTCCAGCTTGAAATCGTCACACCCGAGCGCCGGGTGTTGCAGATCGATGTGGGTGACGTCATCGCCCCCAGCGTGTCGGGCTACCTCGGTGTCCGACCCGGTCACGCGGCCCTGCTGGTGCAACTGGATGTCGGCGAGATTTCCTACGGTGTCGAAGGACAGCCGCGGTGTTTTCTCAGCGTCTCGGGAGGCTTCCTCGAGGTTGCAGACGACCGGGTCAGCATCCTGGCGGAGACCTCGGAGTTGGCGGAAGAAATCGACCTGGAACGGGCCGAACGCGCCCGAAGCCAGGCCACCGAGGTGCTGGACTCCCAGTCTTCCGACGCCGAGTTCCGGGTTGCCGCTCACAAGCTTCGGAAAGCGCTATCCCGAATCCAGGTTCGCGGCAGGGCCCGTCGCTGATATCCTCATTAGCAGGGAGGCGGTTATGAACTGGATGCAACGCGCGGTCGTTCTGACGCTGGTTACGCTGACGTGCTTCGCCCTGGGCTGCTCCAAGGAAGTCAAGATCGGCGCGGTTGTCTCCGAGACTGGCGCCGTCGCCTCCTACGGTGAGTCGGTCCGTAATGGGATGGACCTGGCCCTTGAAGAGGTCAATGCCGCCGGCGGTTTCGAGGGCGGAGCCTTCACCATCACCTACATAGACGACGGGACCGACGCCGCCCAGGGTAAGGCCGCGGCCCGGGACCTCCTCGATCAGGGCGTCAACGTCCTGGTCGGTGCGCTTTCGTCCCGCGTCACCGAGGCGATCATTCCGCTGGCCACCAAGGCTGAGGTACCCGTGCTTTCGCCGTCGGCGTCGGCCGCCAGTCTGACCGGTGCCAGTCCCTACTTCTTCCGTAACTTCCCATCGGACATCCTCGAGGGAACGGCGATGGCCAAGTTCGCCTCGGATCACGGCGTAGAGTCGGTGGCGATCTTCGTCGTCGATGACACCTACGGCCAGGGTCTGGTCAAGATCTTCCGCGAGAACTTCGAGAACAGCTTCCGCTCGGTCGTCGAGCAGTTCGACTACAACGAGGGCAACGAAGCGTCGTTCGCCGACATCGCCGCCCAGGTCAAGGCACTGGATCCCGACGGCATCTACATCGTCTCCTATCTGGAAGAGTCCAGTCAGTTGTTGGCGGCTCTCGACGAGGCGGGCTGCGATTCGGTGGTGCTCGCCAGCGGCTCGGTGACACCGGAGCTCCTTCAAAGAGCCGGTGCCGCCGCCGATCGCCTGGTCTATCCGCAGCCCAGTTTCGACCCGGAATCCAACGAGCGAGAGGTCGCCGAGTTTGTCCGCGCCTATCGCGCCGCCTACAACACCGAACCGGATATCTACGCCGCCCACGGCTACGACGCCGTCAAGTTGATCCACCGAGCGGTCGAGATTGCCGAATCGACCTATCCGAAGTCGATTCAGGAAGGGCTGGGGTCCATTCAGGATTATCGCGGCGCTGCCGGCATGACCACGTTCGATAACAGCGGTGACGTGGTGCGCTACCCCAGCATCATGATTGTCAAGGATGGCAAGCCGATTCCCTTCGATCAGTTCAAGAACGACGGCGGCTCCCTCCTGGCCGATCGTTAAGAGCTGACGGTGACACCCGGGCCGGCGGGACGACTCCAGTTGTCGGTCGTCATTCCCGCGTACAACGAAGCCGCGCGGATCGCTCCGACCCTCGGGTCCATTCGACAGTACCTGAAGCAGCGCCGTCTCTCGGCGGAGATCGTCGTCGTCGACGACGGCTCCACGGACGACACAGCGGAGATCGCAAGGAACGAACTCCACGGCGACGGACGTGTCTTGCGGCTCCCCGAGAATCGCGGCAAGGGTCGTGCAGTTCGCGAAGGTGTTCTCCAGTCCAACGGCCGCTGGGTCCTGATCAGCGACGCCGATCTGTCCACCCCCATCGAAGAGCACGAGACGTTGGCCGCCGAGGCACGGAACTACGACGTCGACATGGTCATAGGGTCACGGGCGATCGAAGGCTCGGACGTGCAGAAGCATCAGGCCTGGCCGCGGGAGGCGATGGGAAAGACCTTCAACGGCATCGTCCGGGGGACGATGGGCCTGCCCTATCGGGACACCCAGTGTGGGTTCAAGCTGTTCGACCGCGATCGTCTGTTGCCGGTCTTCCGCATGCTGGCGATCAACGGGTTTGCGTGGGACGTGGAGTTGTTGTTCGTCAGTCGGCGTCTGGGGCTCCAGGTCCGCGAGGTCGGGGTGACCTGGCGTAATGACCCTTCGTCACGGGTCGGCGTCGTGCGGGACCCGATCCTGATGTTGATCGACCTGATGCGTATCCGCTGGCGTTTTCGCCGGGGCGCCTATCATCCCCAACGGCAACCGTCATGAGGCGGGTGGCGCCGAGTGACCGCGGAGTCGTCGATCCGGCGACCCTGATCCGGCGGGTGCAACAGGCACGGTCTTCCGGTCAGACGATCGTCTTTACCAACGGCTGTTTCGATCTTCTCCACGCCGGTCATCTCACCCTCCTGGAGGGCGCCGCCCGGCAGGGGGATCGATTGATCGTCGCCGTCAACGACGATCCGTCGGTTCGTCGCCTGAAGGGTGCCCGTCGTCCGCTGACCCCCTTCGAGGAGCGAGTCGAGTTGCTGGCCGGTCTGGCGGTGGTCGACTGGGTCGTCGGATTCGGGACATCGACGCCTCTCGAACTGATCGAGGCGGTCCAGCCCGATGTGCTGGTGAAGGGCGACGACTGGCCCCTGGATCGCATCGTCGGCCGTGATCAGGTTCGCGCGCGGGGCGGGCGCGTGGTTCAGGTTCCGCTGCGTGCCGGCCGATCGACCACCGCGCTCGTGAGGCAAGTCCGCAACGTCGACCCATGAACCTCTGGCAACCACTGGCCGAGGCGCCGTTTTTCGAAGAGCTCGCACGTCGTGTGAATTCGAGGAACAAGCACGCGGTCGTCAGCGGTCTGGTCGAATCGTCCCGCGCCCTGCTCCTGCTGCTCCTGGCAAGACGGTCGGGACGCCCCTTGTTACTGGTCACGGCCGATGACACCAGCCTCGAGAGTTATCAAGGCGACCTCGCCACCTTCGCGGAGCTGTTGAATCTTCCACCCCAACGGATCGCGACCCTCCCCGCACTGGACGCCGACCCCTACGACGGTATCCCACCCCATCCCGAGGTGGTCCGCGAGCGGGTGCTGGCACTCGGTCGGCTCCACCGCCGGGAACTGGACGTCCTGCTGACACCGGTTCGGAGTCTGCTCCAGCCGATCGCGCCGCCGTCCTGCTGGAAGCAGTGGATCCAGACGATCCGTGTCGGCGACACGTTGCCGCCCGATCGGTTTGTCCTGGACGCCATGGCTCTGGGCTATCGTCGGGTCGACATCGTCAGCGCTCCCGGCGAGATCTCCCGTCGTGGCGGGATCGTCGATCTCTATCCACCGGAGCGCGGCGAACCGACCCGCATCGAATTGTTCGGCGACGACGTCGAGTCGATCCGCGGCTTCGACACCGACAACCAACGCTCGACCGGAACCCTTCACGAGGTCCGTGCGGGTCCTGCCAGTGAGAACCCACCGGCCGATAGCGCCGTCCGTCGTCTTGCCAGTTTCCTCGACGCCGGTCTCAGAGAGGTCGGTGACGACCGAGCGCAGCTGCGTCGGATCCGAGAGCAGCTCGATCAGCTGGAGAACCAGGGCCACCTTCCATCCTTCGAATCGCTGACGAGTCTGACGATCGAAGGTGCGGGCTCTCTGTTCGAGCACACAGGCGAGATGATCCTGGCGGTGGACGAGCCGGAGCAGGTCGAGGACGCCCTCGCCCGGGCGGTCCACGATCTCCGCGGTGAATACGAGGGCAGCGACAATCGAGTGCTGCCACCGCCGGAAAAATTGTTCGTCGATCCGCTTTCGGTGCGAGACGGGATCCGCGCCTACGATGTCGCGCTGCAGGAGTTAGCGGGGGAGGAGCCCAGCGAGGCGGAAGCGGTGTTCTCCGTCGCCTGTCGTCGCAGCTCTCAGTGGGACGGCCGGATTCCCGGCTGGATCGAGACGCTGACACCCGTCAGCGACAACGGTGTGCAGACGCTGTGTGTGATGCGCACCGCCGGGAGTCGCGATCGTCTTGTCGAGATCCTGAACGAAGAGACATCGCCATCGCCGCTCGAGAACGGTTCGTTGTCCATCGCCATCGGGCGATTGCGTCGTGGCTTCGAGCTGCCCGATCTGAAACTTCAGGTCGTCACCGAACTGGATCTGTTCGGCGAGAAGCGACGGACGGCCAAACGGAAGCCGACCAGCCGCGCGGCCTTCCTCTCGGACTTTCGCGACCTCAAGGCCGGCAGTCTCGTCGTGCACACCGATCACGGCATCGCCCGTTACGCGGGGCTGGGCCGACCCAAGGGCGGTTCTCTGAATCGCGACTTCATGCTGCTGGAGTTCGAGCGCGGTGACCGGCTGTTCGTCCCCGTCGATCGTCTCGACCTGGTACAGAAGTATAGCGGTGTCGGTGGCAAGAAGCCCAAGCTCGATAGGTTGGGGGGCCCCGGTTGGGAGCGCGCTAAGTCCAAGGTTCGCAAGTCGGTCCAGGAGATGGCTGGCCATCTCCTGGAGTTGTACGCCCAGCGGAAGTCATCCCGCGGAATCGCCTTCTCTGCCGACACACCCTGGCAGTCGGAGCTGGAAGACTCGTTCCCCTACGAACTGACCGTCGATCAGCAACGGGCCGTCGAGGACATCAAGAAAGATATGGAGTCTCTGCGAGTCGCGGATCGACTCCTGGTGGGGGATGTCGGTTTCGGCAAGACCGAGGTCGCGGTGCGTGCCGCGTTCAAGGCCGTGATGGACGGTTACCAGGTGGCGGTGCTGGCACCGACGACGGTGTTGGCCCAGCAACATTTCCAGACATTCTCCCAGCGCCTCGCCCCGTTCCCGGCGAAGGTCGATCTGGTCTCCCGTTTTCGTTCCGCGGCGGAGATCCGCGAAACACTACGACGAACCGCCGACGGTGAGGTCGATGTGCTGATCGGCACCCATCGGCTGCTGTCGAAGGATGTGGTGTTCAAGAAGTTGGGTCTGTTGGTGGTCGACGAGGAGCAACGATTCGGTGTCGCCCACAAGGAGCGACTGAAGCAGCTGTCCCGTGGCATCGATGTGATCTCGATGACCGCGACACCGATTCCGCGCACGCTGCAGATGTCGCTGGCCGGCGTCCGCGACCTCTCCATCATTGAGACACCGCCGCCGGGGAGGATGTCGATCCAGTCTTACATCGTCCCGTTCCGCAAGAACGTCATCGCCCAGGCGATCCGACAGGAGATCCGTAGGGACGGGCAGGTGTTCGTCGTCCACAACCGTGTCGAGACGTTGCCGGCTCTGGCCCGGGCCATCGAGGAGATGGTTCCCGAGGCCCGACTGGCCATCGGTCACGGGCAAATGAACGAACGGAAGTTGGAAGACGTGATGCGACGGTTCGTCCGTTACGACGCCGACGTGTTGGTTACCACGACGATCATCGAGAACGGCCTGGACATCCCGCGGGCCAACACCATCATCGTCAACCGCGCCGATCGCTTCGGTCTTGCACAGCTCTACCAGCTACGCGGACGTGTCGGTCGAAGCGAGAAACCGGCCTACGCCTACTTCATCGTACCCAGTCGTCAACATCTCCCCACCGATGCGCGTCAACGACTTCGCGCGTTGCAGGAGTTCAGCGAGCTGGGCGCAGGGTTTCGCCTGGCCGCGGCCGACCTCGAGATTCGCGGTGCCGGCGAATTACTGGGGTCGCGACAGCATGGCCATATCGCGGCACTCGGTTTCGATCTCTACTGCCAGATGCTGGAGCGGGCCGTCCACGAGCAGCAGGGAGAAGTGGTGGCTGTCCGCGAGCCGGCAACCCTGGCCCTCGGTATCGATGTGAAGATTCCCGAGAGCTACCTGGCCGACGCCAACGACCGACTGGTGTTGTACAAGCGGCTGGCCCAGGCGGCCGATTCCGATCGGCTGGATCGACTTCAGGAAGAGACCGAAGACCGTTACGGCCATCTACCGGATTCGGCACGACGGCTCTTCGAGCTGGGGCAACTGCGTCTTCTGGCGGAGCAGACCGGCGTTCGCAGTATCGATCTTGTCGGAGACGAGCTGCAGATCCGATTCCGTCGCGATGCACCGGTTTCCGCCGATCAGGTGCTGGAACTCGTCACCGGTGGTAGTGGATCGCTGACCCCTTCAGGCATGATGCGCATACCGGCTCCGCCACGCGGTGCCGACCGGATCCAATCCATCTCCGCACTGCTCAAGGGGATCCGGATCGAGGAGACCGAGGCCACATCGTGAAACATCGATTCCTGCAGGCGTTGGGCTTCCTCACGGCCCTGTTGCTGATGACCGGCTGTGGCGGCGGGAAGACCGACGCCGACGCCGTCGTCCTACGGGTCGCCGAGATCGAGCGTAGCGGCCTGGACTTCCAGCGGTTCCTCCGTGGACAGCTGGCCGAAGCTACCGACGACCCCGAGGTCAAGAGTCGCCTGTTCGACCTCTTCGTCGAAGAGCAACTGATGTTGGAGGAGGCCCGTCGCAAGGGGATCGAGATCGCCGATGAGGATATCGAGGCCTACCTCGTCGACCTGGAAGGGCCGACCGACGCGGACCGCAGTCGTGCGTACGGCCGTCTGGCCCAATTGCGATTGCAAGAGGTATGGGCGGAGGAACTCGCACCCGTCACCCAGACCGACGTCGACGCCTACCTGGAAGCGGAAGGCATCACCACCGTCCGCCGTGTGGAGCTGCGCTCCTTGATGGTGCCCGATGCTGACGAGGCGGCCCGTCTCCATCGTCAGATCGACCGGCGCCGGATGACCTTCGACGAGGCGGTGGCCCTGCATCAGCATCCGTCGATGCCCAACACCCCGTTCCGGGTCACCTGGGATACCCTCGATCCGATCCTGCGGGAGGCCCTGGAGGATTTGAAGCCGGGGCGGATCACGCCGCCGCAGGATCTCCATGGCAACCGCTATCTGTTCCAGTTCCTGGGCTGGGTCGAGGAGCAAGATGACGCCAGCGTCCTGCAACGACAGCAGGCGGAAAAAACGTTGGAGTCCCGCCGTCTCCGTGACCGTGGCCAAAAAATGATGGCGCAGTTGCGTCAGACCATCGACCACCGGCGCTATCCCGGTCGACTGCCGTTCCCCTATCGGGAGGCGTCTGCGGACAATGGCTAGAGCGCTTCCCATTGACTACCATGGTCGGACAGCGGAGGGATAGACGGTGACTCGATTACGACAGGTTGGCGTGGCAATCCTTCTTGTGGGCCTGAGCCTATCGGCGGCCTACGGGGAGGTGATCGAGGAGATCGTGGCCCTCGTCAACGGCGAGATCATCACCCGGTCCGACCTCGACGAACAGGAACAGCTGATGGTGGCCGAGATCTACCGTCAGTATTCCGGCGCCGAACTGGATAAGCGGCTTGCGGACATCAAGAACGCCCTGCTGCTGGAGCTGATCGACGCCGAGATCCGGTTCCATTATGCCAAGCGGCAGTTCGACACGGAGCGGCTGCGGGAGTCGTTCTACGAGCAGTTTGTCCAGCAGCAGATGCAGGAATACAACATCGAGAGCGAGGAGGCGTTCCTCGAGCTGCTGGCACGGGACAACATGACCGTCGATGAGCTGAAAGACCGCTTACTCCGTACCTTCGCCCCGGAGGAGGTGTTGCGGTACGAGGTCGGCTCTCGGATCGCCATCGACGACCCCGAAATCGAGACCTACTACCAGGAGAACCCCCTACAGTTCCTGGTCCCGGGGGAGGCGACGGTTCGCGAGATCGTGCTCCTGGGGGACACCGAGCAGAAACGATCGGAACGGATGGCCGAGGCCACGGCGATCGTCCAGCGCGTTCGCGACGGCGAGTCGTTCGAGGCGCTGGCCAAGGAACTCTCCGAGGCCGGAACCCAGGACCAGGAAGGACTTCTGGGTACCGTTGCACGGGGGGACCTGTCGGACCAATTAGAAGAAGTGGCGTTTGCGATGGAAGCAAATGATGTTTCCGATCCGATTGACACACCTTACGGGCTCCACATCATCAAGATCGATGCGATCACTCCGGATCAAACCCGTCCGTATGACGAAGTCAAAGAGCCCCTCCGCGGTTTTCTCGAGAGTCGCAAGTACGCCGAGGATGTGCGGGCGTTTACGTTGAAGGTCCGCGGGCAGGCGGACTGGTGTGTGAAGAACAAGTACATCGGTCGACTCCCCGACAACGTCGAGCCTCAAATCTGCACCGAGATGTAGCGCCAGATAGCTGACAGCAGGTATCAAACGGTATTGCCGCTACTCATTCGCGCGTGGTAGCTTCATTCTCATAAGGCCTTGGTAACCCGCCGCATTGAGGAATCCGCCATGATGAACCGCAAGTTGGTGCGACCGAACCTGCAGGAAGTCAAAGAGCGCTATACCACACGGAGCGACCGCGGCTCACGGGACACGAACCAAGGCGACAACGGCACGGTCCATCCCCGTCGTCGTGCCGCGCCGCCGGATCAGACCAACGCCGAGGCGTTCTATTACCTGAAGCAGATGAACGGCAAGACGCCGATGACGGTTGTCCTGGATGACGGCGAGCGGTTGACCGGTTGGATCGAGTGGTACGACCAGAACTGCGTCAAGGTTCATCGGGAAGACGGCCCTAACCTGCTGCTGTACAAGCGCTGTATCCGCTATCTGTATAAGGCGGAAGACGAGACCGCCTAATCGTCGGTTCCGCGTCTGCTCAAGACCCGCAACGTATCTTCCAGGACAGGAAGGATCGCCCGGTCCTTGGGTCGGTTCGTGGCCCGCTTGCTTGCGATGATCCGTTCAAGCGGTAGGACGTCGACATCCACATCGCCTATCGCGATCTTCTTGGCGTGCACCGCTTCCTGGTCGAACGACTCCAGGCCGTGCATGTGGACAACCAGGTCGAACAGTTCGGCGCCTTCACCCACCATCAGCGGCGGATTCTGCATGGTTGGTTCGACATAGACGATGCCGAGTTTCTTGAGCGCACGACGAAAGTTTGGGGATGACAGGGAGTCGATCCATAGATCCACATCCTGGGTTACCGCAGGCGCACCCTGCAACGCCGCCGCGGCCAGGCCGACGATCAGAAAGCGGACGTCCTCTTCGACGAGTGCGCGAAGGAACGCCTGCTCTTTATCGGTGAGCGGTGGTGGTGCGGCCACGGGTCAGGCTCCGGTTCAATCGTTCGATCGGATTCATCTCGAGAAGGGTAAGAACGTGCCAGACATTCTCGAACGACGCGTCGGGGTCTTGAGCGCAGATCCTCTGGGCGGCTACGACACGAGGGGGGAGTTCTTCCAGTAACCCGCTGACCGGTTCGTCGAGTGCCGCAGCCAGCGCATCGATAGATCTGGGAACGACCGAACTCTTGCGGGCCAACGAGTAATACGCCGTGCGGCTGACGCCGGCTCTCTCGAGAAGCTCCGAGAGGGTCAGGTTCATGTCGCGAGCAAGCTCGCGGATTCTCTCGGTGGCCAGTCTCATATCAAAAATGTACTAAAATATAGCACACACCGCAAGCGATGCCCTTATTTCTTGCCGGACCCGTCGGTACGGCTCCAGCCATGCTTGTCGTACGCCATGTCGGGTATCGGCGTAACGGAACCGAACCTTAATGCGTTTCTGTCCGGTTGCGCCCCGATGCCGATGCCGGGGACGGCAATCAGCGGCATCTCGACCTGTCCTGCGGTGAGCGGGTCAACACGGACGAACTTGTAGGTCAGTCGCTCGCCACCCCGTTTGACACTCTGCGGCTCGCCCAGCAGTTCCACGACCTCGGCGCGGCTCTTGCCCACCCAGGGGTTCTCTTCGGCCGTCGGCTCGTCTGCCGCCAGACCAGGGGAGAGCAGGATCAGGACGATGGCAATCAGGATTCCGTAGCGCATGAGGACCTCCGTGGGGATTAAGCTGCGGGCTCGGCGTTTACATCCCAGCCGGGGAATACCAAGACTGCCGGGTGACACTTCAACGCGCTAGCGATCACCTTCGCGCGCTCCACGCCCAGATTGATACGATTGTTTTCGATTGCCGAGATCGTCGATTGAGGGATTCCCGTAAGCTCAGACAACTGGTTCTGGCTCAACTCCTGAAGCTCCCGAATAATCCGGACGGACTCCCCGACAGAAACCTCGATCCGTTGAGTCGCTTTTCTGAACTCTCGCTTGTTCATCCCTTCACCTTCTGCGGTAGTCATGGGCATTGAGTTCCACGACATAGACCGCGACCTCTTGCCCTTCAACCTTGTAGATCACTCGATACTGGATTCCAAGCCGAGAAGAGCGGTGCCCCTTCCATTTACCTCTAAGAGACTCATCGTGAAATCCCTTGATAGCACGCAACCCCACTGGACCTGAGACTCTGACAATGTCCTTCCATTTCTCGTATCGCCTGAGTACTTCTTCCGGGAGGCGATCCAGCCGCCGAGAGATTCTGCGAAGCTCGTAGACCTCCCACATCACATAAATATACTATACTGAATATAGTATGTCAAGGACGTGCCCGTGCTGACTTTCAGATTGGCTGGAGTATGATCCATCCGCCTCACCCTCCCAACGGGAGCCAACTTGTCCCAATCGGCGCGCCGAACTCTCCTGATTCTTGCGTTTGTTACCGTCGCCGCGTCTCCCGTGTTCTCGCAGGACACACCCAGCAAGACCGACTTACAGGAAAAAGTCCACGTCGGCCTGGCCCAGATGGAGGTCACCGTCTGGCCCAAGAAACATGACGACCCGACGACCTGTCGCGGATTCACCGCCGACGATTTCTACGTCACGGTCAACGGCAGGAACCGAGAGATCATCGCAGTTGACTGGCTGGGATCAGCGGAGGCGATGAGCATCATGGAGGATCAGCCGGTCAAGGATGTAGAGAACCCGCCGATGACGATGGTGCTGTTGTTCGACCTCTGGCATCTGGACATCTTCTATCGCAGCTTCGATTGCCCGATTACAAAGCCGCTGGCATTCGAGCAGGCGCGGGCGTTTATCAAAGAAGAGTTTCGACCGGGCGACCGTCTGTTGCTAGTCACCTTCGCCGGCTGGCCGTTGATCCACGAGGGATGGATCCGCAATCCGGAAGAGGCCCTACGCGCACTCGATCGGCTGGAGGTCGATCCGTTCGTGCTCAACCCGCGTCGCAGCCATTCGCACCATCATGTATGGATCGACGGAATCAAGAGTCTGCTGTTGGCGCTCGGTCAGTACCCCGGTCGCAAGGAGGTCATCTACCTCGCCGACGATTTCCGGTTCGACGACGTGGCGATGCAGGTCAACAAGCTGGCCACCCGGGCCCAGGCGAATCAGGTCTCGATGCATGCCGTCGATCTACTGGCCAGCTGCCGAACGGTGCCGGGTCCCGGCTGCACGTTCGCCGGGGGGTTGGGCTGTACGGACTTCAGGAAACCCATCGCCCTCGGTTACGTGGCCGCCAGCACCGGTGGCATCCTGGCGGACTCGTCCACCGCGACCATCGCTTCGACCGTGAAGCGTGTCCGCTCCATGCGTGGCTGTCGTTACCTGGTCTCGCTTCCCATGCGTCGCAGCGACGACAGGCGAGCACCCAGAGCGACGGTGCACACCACGCGTAAGGGGTTCCAGCTGATCCATCCCCGTAGCTTCGGAAGCCCCAAGCGAGAACCCGACGAACGCGATCGTCAGGACGCGTTGTTCCTTCTTCCTCATTTCGGTCGGGGCCTCACCGCCGACGTGGGTCTGTGGCCGTTACGACCGTCGGGCAAGAGGAAACAGTGGAGTGGCGTGATGGTGGCACGGTTGGGACCGACCGACCCCTGGCCTGACAGTCTGGAACGGATCGAGATCACCGCCGTCGCCAGCACCCACGCCAGCGTCTACGGCAGCTTCACAAAAGTCATCGAAGGCGCGGAGCTGAAGCGCTTCCGCGAAGAGAAGTTGATGGTCTTTCCGCTCGAAAAAATCCCGCCGGGGGACAACACCGTCGCGCTTCGTGCGGTCGGTGTGGGTGCCCACGTGTCGGCCAATGTCCGTGCGTTGCTGGACGTTTCCGATCCACCCGAGCTAGGCGAGGCCAGTGGCTGGTTTCTCTCCAAGAAGCTGGCCAGGTTGGGGGAGACCGTGACGCTGCTACCCACGCTGGACGGTGTGTTGAATCCCGAGGATGGCGGCGCGCTGATCCTCGGGTTCGGGTGTCCTGGTGACGATGAAGTCGAGGACGGACGGTTGGTGGCACTTGCCGATGATGCGTCGGTGCCGATTTCCATCGACTGGCTGGATGGAGCGATCGAGGGCGAAGCGTGTGGCTGGCTTGCGGGGCGTGTGGATGCGGAGCTCGCTGCGGGGCTGTGGAGGTTCGAACCGCCGGAGTCGTTGATGGTGGAGGATGCGGAGCCGTCGACGATTGAGTTTCGGGTGGCGGAGTAGGGGGCCCGGGTCACGGTACAATGCCCGCAGGAGGACTCCTCCCATGTCGCGCGTCACCCTCTTGATCCTTGCCTGCCTGCTTCTCGTCACACCCATCGTCGCCGACGGCAAGAACATCGGCGGCGGGCGTACCTACACCGATTCCAAGACCAATCCGCGAGCGTTCACGTTGGCGGTCGATCTGGATCGGTAAGCGTGACGTCTACGACTCGCAGGTCAATTCCGCGCAAGATGCTCCACAAGATACGAGCCTGTAAACTGGTATCAGATCGGAGGCCCCATGCGTCGTCTCATCTTGTTTGTTGCTCTGTCCATCTCGCTATCCGGGGTGCTCGCGGCTCCGGGACCCGTGATCGATCCCGAGACACCAAAGGAAATTCAAATTGCTGCGATGGAACTGCTGATTAATCGGGTTGTTCTCGAGGCCTGGTTCGCCAGTCGGGGCGACGATCGCCTCGACGCGCCGGAATCGCCGATGTCGCTTAAAGAGTTCGTCCGTACGATGCCCAAACCGTATCGGGATTACATCATCGAGCGAGATCCCTGGGCCAACGCATACATGATCGGTTCGTCCGATCGTCTTGCTTTCTGGATCGGATCCGGCGGCAAAGATCAGTATCTCGGTTCGCTCGAGAAATTCGAGATCGCAGCTGAGTCACGCAAAGATCTTTCGGCGCGGCGGGACCTCAAGTCGTTCATCGAGGACGACGTCGTCTTGATTTACGACAAACTTGTCTACGGGCCGATGACCGATCTCGACCGGATCAAGAGGTCGATGAGCGATCTTCGATCAATTGGTACCGCGATCGAGTCCTTCTCGATTGATGAGAACGTCTACCCGACCCAGGATTCGGGCCTGGCACCTGTGACGACGATCGAGGCAGACCTAGAGCCGACCTATATCCGAACGCTACCCCAGGTCGACGGCTGGGGTCAGCCCTACTTGTTCTGGTCCGACGGCAGTCAGTACACCGTCCTTTCGATGGGCGCCGACGGGATCCTCGACCCCCACACTCGCAGCGGCATTCCGGGTGCCCAGGCACGGGGCGGCGCGACAACCGACCCCAACGCGGACATCATCTTCGCCAACGGCCAGTTCACCCAGTGGCCCGCAGGCGCGCAGCAGTAGTCAAAAAGGGGACAGATTTATTTTTCCAGAACGGTGCCCGGCGCCGGAGACGCTTGGAAGTAACGGATCTTTCGGGCCGCGACACCACAGTCCGGCCAGCAACGCCACCACCATGAACAACACACAGGAGATCACGAACGTGCGGTCGCCGATACGCTCGTAGATGAGACCTCCACCGAACAGGCCAACAATGCTGGCCAGACTGCCGGCGGCTCCTGCGAACCCCTGGGTCGCCCCCTGGAGTTCGACGTGCGACATCTTCGACAGGACCGCCTGGATCGTTGGCCACATCGTCCCGTTGCCCAGTGCGAAAAAGAGCGCCGCCGCGAAAACCAACGTCGTGTCTTCGGACATGAGCATCAGGAAGCTGACGGCCAACAGCAGGTTGCCGAGGACGATCAAGCGTGTTTCGGAAACTCGCCGTGCAAGTCTTGACAGCAGCGGCCCCTGCACCAGGACCATCAGTCCACTCATGAACGTGAAGAACAATCCCGTCTTGCCGACACTCCATTCCAGATCGCGGGAGACACGCACGGGAAACGACACGTAAAACAGACTGAAGCCCAGGAAGATCAAGAAGTACAGGCACAGGACACGTGCGACACCCGGCTGTCGCAGGACGGCCGCCAACCCGACCCGCTGAGATTCGGAAACCTTCGTACAGTCGATAGGCTCATGACCGCTGCTGCGACGCAATCCCGCGCGGGAGGGTCCGGGGCGCCGTTCAGGGCGGCTATCGGTCAACATGAAGATGATCGCCAGCAACCCCAGCAGCGAGATCGCCAGTGCTGCATAGATCGACCAGGCCTCCCCGTCTCCCAGCGCAGCCAGCAGGCTGGCCAGCGCCGGTCCCAGGATGAACCCGAGGCTGGACGACATCCCCATGCGACCGAAGTTCTTGCTGCGATCCTCCTCGCTGGTGATGTCGGCGAGGTACGCGTTGGCGACGGAGATGTTGCCACCGGTGAGGCCATCGAGGGCCCGGGCGGTGAAGATCAGCAGCAACGGCAGAGTGACCGTAAACGCGCCAAGCCAGGACGAGTCAAACTGCCGCAGCGGGCTCGCCGGCAACGACAGAGCGAGCGCGAAAATTCCCCAGGCCAACAACGTACCGGCCTGGGAGATCAGAAGTGTCTTCTTGCGACCGATCCGATCGGACCAGCGCCCCAGTAACGGTGCACCGACTAACTGGAACGCGGGGTAGGTCGCGACCATCAACCCGTAGATCACCGCGTTCCCGCCGACGCGTGTCACCAGATAGACCAGGAACGGCAACACGATGCTGAAGCCCATCGTGCCGATGAAATTCACCAGCAGGACGGGCAGAATTGATGTACGAGCACGACTCAAGTGAGATCGAACACCAGGAGTTCCGTCTCTTCGTTGGCGACCAGTTGCAGTGCGGGCTCGTCACTGAGCGCTGCCGCATCGCCGGCCGACAGCGTTTCACCGTTGGCGGAGACCTGCCCACGAATCACCTGGACCCAACCATGACGCCCCGGGTCCAGCTTGTGGTTCAGTTCGTCGCCGGCGCCCAGCACGGACGCATAGATCGAGACGTCCTGATGGATCTTGACCGCTCCGTCGCGTGGTTTCTGCGCGGCAATCAGCCGAAGCCGACCACGCTTGTCCGCATCTGAGAACTGCTTCTCCTCGTAACTCGGTGTCAATCCCGCCGCCTCCGGCTCGATCCAGATCTGCAGGAGGTGCGCAGGTTCCTCCTGCGATCCATTCATCTCGGAGTGCCGGACCCCGGTCCCGGCCGTCATCCGCTGGACGTCCCCGGCCACCAGCACGGAGCCGTTGCCCATGCTGTCCTTGTGGGCCAGCTGACCGTCCAGCATGTAGGTGAAGATCTCCATGTCCTGGTGACCGTGGGTTCCAAATCCAGCCCCCGCTGCCACGCGATCCTCGTTGATCACCCGCAGCGTGCGGAAGCCCATGTGAGCGGGGTCGTAATAGTTGGCGAAGGAAAAGCTGTGGCGCGCGTTCAGCCAGCCGTGGTCGGCGTGACCGCGCTCTGCGGATCGGCGGATCTTCATCATGGGACTGCCTCCAACCCGATTATGCCGGGTTCATCCCTGATAACAATCGTCTATTCCCGGGTGCGGTGCCGTCGATGCCGGAGGATGTGGAGCCATCGTCGATCGAGTTTCGAGTTGCGGACTAGCGGGGTGGGGCACCCCCAAACGCCTCCCGCGTCACCCCCAACATGAATCCGTGCAGCGCCTTGCCGCCGGCAACGATATCGCCGCTGTCCAACATCCGGTTGTCACCGGCAATATCCGTGACAATCCCACCGGCCTCCTGCACAAGCAACGTCCCCGCCGCGATATCCCAACGCGACAGCCCGACCTCCCAGAACGCGTCGTACCGACCGCACGCCGTGTAGGCCAGATCGATCGCCGCCGAACCGGCCCGACGGATCCCTGCCGTCGATCGCACCACCGCCTCAAACGATTTCATGTACTGCGGCAGCCGCTCCAGCTCACGAAACGGAAAGCCGGTCGCCACCACCGCCTGGTCGTTGTCCACTTCCTGGCTGCACGAGATCGGCTCCCCGTTCAGTCGCGCGCCGCCGCCACGATGGGCATGGAACGTCTCTTCATGAAACGGATCGTGGATCACGCCCGCCACCAGGCCGTCGTCGTCCTCTAACGCGACCGAGACCGAGAACGGACAGACGCCGTGGATGAAGTTGGTGGTTCCATCAAGAGGATCGACCACCCAACGCATCCCGTGATGGACGACTTCCGGCGAATCCTCCTCGGACATGATGCCGTGGTCGGGGTAACGCTGGCGGATATAACTCAGCACGGCGTCCTCCGCTTCTCGATCCACCTCGGTAACGAAGTCGTGAAGCCCCTTGGACTCGATCTTGAGAGGTCCGGTTTCACGAAATCGACGACGAAGGACGCGACCGGCGGCGTGACTGGCCTCACAGGCGACGGATTCAAAATCTGCTGCAGACACGGGATCTTCCTCTACTCGGTTCGGCGCGGCGTCTTACCCTGTCGTGGTCGTCGCGCCCGTGGGTGTGCCTTATCGTACACCTGCATCAGCGCGTCGGTGCTGACGTGCGTGTATCGCTGGGTGGTAGACAGCGACGCATGACCCAGCAACTCCTGGATCGCGCGGAGATCCGCGCCACTCCCCAGCATGTGGGTCGCAAACGAATGACGGAGATCGTGAGGCGAGATCCGCGCATGGATCGCCGCCTCCTGCAGCCGTTGGTTGAGGATCCGGCGAACGCTGCGATCGGTGATCCGTCGGCCACGGAGGTTCAGGAACAACGCCTCGTCGTCGCCACCCTTTACGCGTAACGGCGCCGACGCCTTCAACCAGGCACGGATCGCCTTCTGCGCCTTGGAACCGAACGGCACCATCCGTTCCTTGTTGCCCTTGCCCAACACACGCATCATCCCGGCTCCCAGGTCCATATCGCCGAGATCCCGGGAGACCAGCTCGCTGACCCGCAACCCCGCGGCGTACAGCAGCTCCAACATCGCCCGATCCCGCAGCGATCCCGGGTCATCGGTCTGGATGCCATCGAGGAGCGCAAACGTCTCGTCGACGGTCAACGTTCTTGGGAGCGGTTTAGGGGCCTTGGGTGCCGGGACCGACTCGGCCGGAGACGCGTCGATCGCCCCCTCTCTAACCGCGTACTTCAGGAACGACCTCACCGCCGACAGCTTCCGCGCGATGCTCGACTTGCCAAGCCCCGACCGCGACATCCGCGCTACGAACCCCCGCACCGCGATCTGATCGATCTGTCGAGGTGGGTCGGCCTTCTTGATCTCTCCGTCGCCAAGAAACTCCGCGAACTGCAACAGGTCACGACGATAGGCCCGCAACGTCTCGGGGGAGACCCGTCGTTGATCTTCCAGATGACGAAGGAATTCCGCCAGCGCGCTCTCGTAAGTGGCGCCCGGCCTCACAGACTCTCCGCGACGAACCGATCGATCGACCCCAGGGCCCGGTTGGAGCGGGCAAGACGACGATCGCGACGCTTCCGTGCGCCGGGCGGCGCCGGCGGCAACAACCCAAACGTCGCGTTGGTCGGTTGGTAGTTCTCCGGATCGGCGTTGGCAATGTAATGACAGAGCGCTCCCAGCATCGTGTCTACCGGCAGGGTCAAGGTCGGCTCACCCGTCGCCAACCGCGCCGCGTTGATCCCCGCCAGCAGTCCCGTGGCCGCCGACTCGGTGTAGCCTTCGACGCCGGAGATCTGTCCGGCAAACAACAACCCCTCGCGCTTGCGAGCCTGCAGATCCGGATCCAGAACCGACGGAGCATGGATGTAACAGTTTCTGTGTACCTGCCCCAACCGCACGAACTCCGCCTTCTCGAGACCGGGAATCATCCGGAAGACGCGCTTCTGTCCCGGCCAACGGATCTGGGTCTGAAAGCCAACCATCGAAAAATGCTCGGCCGCAAGGTTGTCCTGTCTAAGCTGCACGATGGCGTAGGCTCGGCTGCCGGTTCTGGGGTCTGTGATCCCCACCGGCTTCAGCGGTCCGAAGCGTGGCGTGTCGATCCCGCGAGCCGCCATCTCCTCGATCGGCAGGCAGCCCTCGAAGTACGGCGTGTTATCGACCTCATGCATCGGTGCCTTCTCCGCACCCAGCAACGCCTCGATGAACGCCTTGTACTCTTCCTCGCCCATGGGACAGTTCAGGTAGTCGTCGCCCTCTCCCTTCCCGTAGCGGGAGGCGGCGAACACAATCTCACGGTTGATCGACTCGGCATGGATCACCGGTGCGATCGCATCGAAGAAGAACAGATAGTCACGACCGGTGAAGGTTGCGATGGACTGGGCCAGGTCCTCAGAGACCAGCGGCCCCACCGCGAGGATGACGATGCCTTCCTCGGGGATACTTGGAACCTCTTCCCGCACCAGCTCGATGAGGTCGTTGTTCTCGATCGACGACGTGACATCCGCGGAGAACCCGTCTCGATCGACCGCCAGTGCTCCGCCGGCCGGCACGCGATTCCGCGTCGCGCAGTCCAGGATCAGGCTGCCCATGCGACGCATCTCTTCCTTTAAGAGACCGTGGGGCGTTCCCTTCTCGAGAGACTTGAGAGAGTTGGAGCAGACAAGCTCCGCCAGGTTTCCGGTGCGATGGACCGCCGTCGGTCGCGTCGGACGCATCTCGAAAAGACGGACCGGCACGCCACGACGGGCAAGCTGCCACGCCGCCTCGCTACCGGCGAGCCCGCCTCCAACCACGGTGACCGGGCTGCGAATCGCCAACGAGACCTCCGGAAAACGGCGAAAGAGCCGTCATCGACGCATGATAGCGCAGCCGACCGTCCGATCCGTGGCGAGGGTGGGGTCCCCTGTGTATATTCGAAACTCATCCTGATTCTGAACTGGAGAGCAAGATCCATGTCCGCAACTCGTCTTCTTACTGCGTTGATCCTCGTCGCCGGTCTCTGTGTCCTGGGCGGTTGTTCGCCGGCTGACACTCAGGCCAACACGAATACCACGGCCCCGGACAAAGTGGTCGCTACCGTCGGTTCCGAGACGATCACCCAGTCGGATCTTGAGAGCGCCGCCAGCGGTGGTCTTCGCAATCTCGAGCAACAACGTTACGAGCTGCTCAGCACGAAACTGACCGAGATGATGCGCCAGTCGATGCTTCGTCAGGAAGGCGAGAGCCGTGGGATGACGGCCGGCGAGTTGGAAGCCGCCGAGATCGACGCCAATGTCCTCAACCCGACCCAGGACGAGGTTCAGACCTTCTTTGATGAAAACCGCGAACAGACCGGGAAATACACGCTGGATGACGTTCGCAGTTCCATCATTAAACTGCTCCGCAATCAGCGAGAGCAGGCGTTACGAACCGCCTTCTACGCGTCGCTGGATGCGAAGTACTCCTCCGAACGCTCCCTGACAATCCCCCGCATCGATGTGGGCAGAAGCGACAACGAGCTCCTGCGCGGTTCTGCCAGCGCCCCCATCACCATCGTCGAGTACGGCGACTTCCAGTGTCCGTACTGCCGCCGCGCTCATGTCGTCGTCGACCGAGTCATGGCCGAGTACGGCGACCAGGTGCAGTTCATCTTCCGCGACTACCCGCTGGAGAACCACAAACGCGCCATCCCCGCATCCAAGGCCGCTTACTGCGCCGAAGAGCAGGGCAAGTTCTGGGACTACTACGACCACCTGATGCTGATGAAGGGCGACCTTAGCGACCAGGACCTGTTCGGCCGCGCCCAGCAACTAAGCATCGACACCGACGTGTTTGGCGAGTGCTTCCGTAGCTCGCGCTACGAAGACCTGATCGCCAGCAACCAGCAACACGGCACCGATCTGGGCGTCAAAGTCACGCCCACCTTCTTCGTCAACGGCCGCATGGTTGTGGGCGTGAAGGAGTTCGATGCGTGGAAGCTGATCCTCGACGAGGAGTTGTTCCTGGCTGCGAAGCAGCGCGGGTAGCCTGCCGCACGATTCCTAGAAAATCGGTTCCGCACTTTCGATTGTCGAACAGAATTCTGAGTCGGCTGGATCCGCACTCTTCTCAAATTGTCCGAAGTTCTCGCACGCGGGCCCAAACCATTCCGAACCGGCATCCGATCCTGCCGGCGTTCCGCTTGTCGTGCCGTCAGAGAGTAGTAAGACTATCAAAAGTAACAATTCGAACATTCGCACCTCCCAATTGAATAGCGGGAGAATACGGTGAAGGAGCCTCAAACGAGAGCGCCGCGAGCGCAGTGTGTTGCGCGACGTTTAAGCGAAGAGTTGTGCTACTGCAACATGTATTTCGGTAGTACGTTCGCAGCGAGCTCCCGAAACTCATGAAGTTCGACGGCGTGTGGGTCGACGCGAGCGACCAACTTCTCCATGCGTCTTCCGATCGCTCGAACGTGTGAGCTGTCGTCAAGTTGAATGGCGAGTTTTAGTAGCGCCAATTCGGCGCCAAATCGCAGCGACGTGTGCTCAAACTGTTTCCCGACGTCCCTCGCTGCTTGAAGTCGAGTCCGCGCTTCCGTGGGTCGACCCTCGGCTATATCCACCAACCCGAGGACTAGTTGGGCGTGTCCGACCGAGCGAACGATCCCGTGTTTCTTGGCCATTGACTCTGCGGCGAGGCAGATACGTTTAGCAGCGCGCCATCGTTCAACTTGGCATAGGAATAGCCGATCGCATTCATGTGGCGAACTTCTTCCGGAAGATTTCCCTGTTGCTTCGCCGCATCGTGTCCGCTCTGTGCGCATTGCAGGCAGAGCTCCCAATCACACTCGGCTTCTGCGATCAGTGTGCGGGAGCCATAGAGATAACTCAGTTGAGGAAAGGAGCCCAAAGACCTCGCCTTCTCAATTGCGACATCAACGTGTCGTCTCGCTAGGTCAATTTCATTCTTCAATAGGTAGACCTGCCCGAGGCGATCCAAGACAAGCGCGTGCGTACTTTCGGCAAGTTGTCCATGCTTCAATGCGAATAAGAGTTCATGTTGCGCGTACGAAAGGCATCCAGAGGTCTTCGCACAGGACGCACAATTCAATAGCGTCGCCATGAACTGCTCGCCAGGATCATGAAACGGCGCGAGCACCGGGGATGAGTGGGCGATCATCAACGAGTCGCGAAACAACGCGTACGACGTGATTCCTCGGCCTTCATCCAAATGCCTCTTCGCCTCATCCCTCAACCACTCAAACGACCGCCCCTCCGTATCCGGCGCCCCCAACCGATCGACTTCCATGTCCAGTTCCAGCCGCTCCACGATCACGTCCGACGGGACCTCGTAGATGCGGCTCAGCGGGATGACCTTGTTGAGGGCGATTTTCTGGTGGCCGTTTTCGCAGCGGGAGAGGTAGCCCTTGCTGATGGGGTCGGGGAAGCTGTCGGACAGCGAGGCGACTTCCTGGAGCGAGAGCTTTCGCCGTCCGCGGAGCATCTTCAAGTAGCGCCCGAAGGCGATGGTCGAGTTCTCGGCCAAGGGAGTCCTTTCGCTGGGCCCATTATCTACCGGGCGACCGCCACCCTGACAAGAGCCCTGCCCGGCCCGGTTTGCACCCTCGCAAGAGCTATGGGGGGCGACCCGGGATTTCAGCAGGGTCAATAAACACCCATAAATCAACGAAAATTCGTTATGGGTGGCTGGTTCACGCCGAAAGTCCCGATTCATTGCATTGGGGGCCTCGGAGACACAGATTATCCCCAGCGGGCTTCACATCCCGCTACGGGGGTCATCGTGGGTCGATCGCGCAGAAAACTCGACTACAAGGACGTTCTTCGGACGCTACCGGACGGCTACTACGAGTGCGATCTGGAAGGGTGCTTTAGCTTCGTCAATCCGGCGTTCTGCAAGCTCCTCGACCGAACCGAAGACGAGGTGATCGGGGCGTCGTTCAAGTCGTTCACGACGCCGTCCAACTTGGCCTACATCCAGGGCTACTTCCAGAAGATCTACGACGAGCGGGCGACATCCGGCAAGTTCGTCTGGGAGGTCGTGAAGGACAACGACAACTCGGCCTTCGCCGAGGGGTCGATCTCGCTGATACGCGACGAAAACGAAACGGTCATCGGCTTTCGCGGGATGGTCATCGATTGTTCGCAACGTCGACAGATGGAACTGGAACTGGAAGCGTCCTACGACGAATTACAAAGAGCCAAGTCCCGGGCCGAGAACCACGCCGAGCAGCTTGCAGCTCAGGCCAACCAACTGACCCGCGCAAGAAACGAAGCACTCGATGCGGCCAGATTAAAGTCTCAGTTCGTCGCCAACGTCTCTCACGAGATCCGAACGCCGATGAACGGCATCCTGGGCATGGCCGACCTGGCACTGGAGTGCAACGTCGAGGAGCCGCTCAACGAATACCTGCAGACGATCATGTCGTCGGCCAATGCGCTCCTCACGCTGGTCAACGACATCCTCGACTTCTCCAAGATCGAAGCGGGCAAACTGCAGCTGGAAGACATCACGTTCAGTCTTCGCGATTGCGTGGATGATGCCCTGAAACCCAGTCGCATCGCGGCGGAGAAACGGGGACTCGGATTCAAGATCAACGTCGAGTCGGGGATCCCGAGAACGGTCAACGGAGATCCCAGTCGGTTACGCCAGATTCTGATCAACCTGGTCGGGAATGCTGCGAAGTTCACCGACAGTGGCGAGATTGTAATCGACGCTGTGATCAAATCCAAAGACGAACGGGGCAGCACGCTTCAGTTCTCGGTCCGCGACACCGGCATCGGCATCCCGCAGGCCACCCAGCGTAGGATCTTCGAATCGTTTGCCCAGGGAGATGGATCGGCCACACGACGTCATGGCGGTACCGGCCTGGGTCTGGCGATCTCGTCGCAGCTCGTCAAACTGATGGGTGGATCGATCTGGGTCGAGAGTGAGCCGGGCCACGGCAGCACCTTCTCGTTCACCGTTCACTTCCGCCCTGCAGAGGCCAGTGAGTCCACGTTCGAGAAACATCAGGTACCCTCGGCGCGATTGTTGGTGGCCGACGACGGTTCGAAGCGACGTCAGACCCTGGTCGAAGCGTTGCTACGGGCCGGCCATCGGGTCGAACGAGCAAGAGTCAGCGCAGACATCTGGGAACGGATGCTTGAAGCAGAAATCAAGAAGCGGCCGTTTGACGGCGTCGTTCTAGACGCATCTCTCGACGGCTGTGGCCACGAGTTGGCCGAGGCGATCGATCGCAATCAGCAGCTTCGGCGGGCACGAGTCATCCTGCTCTCCATACCCGGGCAACGTGGCGACGGAGCGCGCTGTCGCGAGATCGGCGTGGCCGGTTACCTGACCCAGCCGATCCAACCTGACGAGTTGGTCGAGACGGTTCGTCGGGTCCTCGTCCGGGATCCGAAGAAGGTAGTAAGGATGATCACCCGGCACGACCTTCGAGAGTCCAGCGAGAGTCTCGATATCCTCGTCGCCGAAGACAACCCCGTGAATCGCATGGTGATCCGCAAAGTTCTCGAAAACCTCGGTCACGAGGTGACGTTGGTGGAAGACGGTCGTGAGGCCGTCGAGGCCGTGGTTGCTCACGCCTTTGACGCCGTCTTGATGGATATCCAGATGCCGGGGATGGATGGCATCGAGGCCACTCGCGCCATTCGTGATCGCGAACGGGAGCATGGCGTGCACGGGCCTCTTCCGATCATTGCGGTGACGGCCCACGCGATGAAGGGCGATCGCGAGGAGTTCCTCGAGGCGGGGATGAACGCGTACGTCTCGAAACCGTTTACCGCCAGCGAGTTGGAAGCGACGATTCGGAATCTGGTGGATGAGGACACCGAGACTATCGGGACACCCGCACGACCCACCCCGGGCCGCTGTATCGATCGAGAAGAGCTGGGGACCCAGGTGGCGCAGGACACCGACTTGTTGAGGGAAGTCGCGGACATGTTCTTCGAGGATGGACCGCAAATGCTGCAGGCCATCGACACGGCCCTCGACGCGGGCCGAGCGGAAGATGCGGCCCGCGAGGCGCAGCGACTCCAGAGCACGCTGTCGACTCTGGCGGCCCACCCGGCGGTGGCCCTTGCGGTGGAACTCGAGGAAATTCTGGGGACAAACCCGGAGGATGGCGCCCGACGTGTCCTCAGCGAATTAAGACACCATATTGATCTTGTGGAGCAAGAACTCCGGACCATGGTCCAACAGGGTTCCCGCTGCTTCGTTCAGTCGGTCTAGAAAGGAATGACGATGAAGGTCCTGATTGCAGAAGACGACCAGGTCTCACGACGCCTCCTGGAAGTGACGTTGGAGAGAATGGACTACGAGGTCGAGAGCACGGAAAACGGTGTTCAGGCACTCGAGGGTCTGATCAAGCCCGACGCACCCCGGTTGGCAATCCTCGACTGGATGATGCCGGAGATGGACGGCGTCGATGTCTGTCGACGCATCCGCGAGATGGAGTTCGACAAGTACATCTACATCATCTTCCTGACGGCCAAGGGTCAGAAGAAAGATATCGTCACCGGGCTGGAAGCCGGCGCGGACGATTACCTGATCAAGCCGTTCGATCCCCACGAGTTGCGATCAAGACTGGCCGTCGGTAAACGAATCCTGGATCTGGAGGCGGCCCTGGAAGACAAGGTTCAAGAGCTCGAGAGCGCTCTGGCCCACGTGAAGACGTTGCAGGGACTTCTGCCGATCTGCATGTACTGCAAAAAAATCCGCGACGACAAAGACACCTGGCATCGACTGGAGAGCTACATCGAGACGCGATCCGACGCGATGTTCACTCACTCGCTATGTCAGGACTGCCTGACGGAACACTATCCGGGTCAGAAGCAAGAAGAGCCGATCGGCCAGGACTAGTCCTCGTCGTCGGCGATCGGAAGTTCGATACGGAAGCATGAGCCACGACCGCTCTCGCTACGGACACCGATCAATCCCTGGTTCCGTCGCACCAGCTCGGAGATCAGCGGTAACCCCAGACCGGTCACGCAATTCTTCGTCGTGAAGTACGGATCGAAGATGCGGCCTCGATGCTCGGGGGAGATTCCACAGCCGTCGTCTTCGACCTCGATGACCACTTGCTGGTCGTGGGTAAAGGCTCGGACCGTGACCCGTCCCGACGTTCGAATGGACTCTGCGGCGTTGATCAGCAGATTCAGCAGGATCTGCGTCAGCTCCGTCCCATTGCAGCGAACCGCCGGGACAGCCGCGATCTCGCGGACGACCTCGACCGACCCCTTGACCTCGTAACGGGCGATCAGCAGCGCCCGCTCCACACACGCCTCCGGGTCGGAGCGGTGTCCACGCTCGGCGGAGGGCGACAGCGCACCCAGAGCGGCGGTGATGTCGGTGATGAGCGCCGTGCCGTCCAGAGACTGTTCGATCAGTGCCCGTTGGTCCTTGAGGATGAAGTCGATGTGGGCGTCGTCTCGAACGGCATTTAGTTCCTTTCGAAGCTCGTCGTACTCCGGGTCATGCTGGGCCTGTCGCTCGAACCGCTCGAAGAGGGCGATCAACTCCCGGACCCGGTCTCCGTAGCGATTCAAGACTTCCAGGTTCGAGCGAATGAACGCCAGCGGTCCACAGATCTCGTGGGCCAGGCCCGCGGCCAGCATGCCCTGGGTACTGTGTTGCGGTTCCGTCGGGGGCTCCACGATCTCTTGTTGATCGACCAGCAGCTTCTGGATCGAGCTACGCAGATCTTCGATATCCCAGGGCTTGCTGAAGACCGGCATGTCGGAGCCCAACTCCGATTCGATCTCGTCGGCCATCGCCTCGCCATAGCCGGTCAGCATCATCAGGCGGGTTCCCGGGAAGTCGCGTCGGATCTCCTTCAACAGTCTGATCCCGTCCATCTCCGGCATCATCTGATCGGAGACCACCACGTCTGCGGGACTCAGCTTTAGCATCCGCAACGCCTCTGCCGCCCCGGAAGCGGTCGTCACCTCGATCTCGTCGTCATCGAAGAACAACCGTTCGATCGAGCGACGGATGTTTAAGTCGTCATCGACGAATAGCACCTTACCGTTCATCCGCGATCCTCCTCGGCTACCGTGGGCAGCTCAACTCTCATCAGGGTTCCCTCGCCGACCGTCGATTCAACCTCTACCTGTCCGTCATACTTCTCCACCAGGTCGCGAACCAACATCAGTCCCATGCCGGATCCGCCACGTGACGCCCGGGTGGTGAAAAACGGTTCGAAGATCCGCTCGATGCGATCGGCAGAGATTCCGCAGCCGTTGTCCTCGACTTCAATGACGATGCGGTCGTTCATTCCATAGGTGCGCACCCGGATCTTGCCGTGACCCTCGATGGCATGGGCGGCGTTGACCAGCAGGTTCAGGAGGATCTGTGTCAACTCCGCGCCGTTGCAACGGACCGGGGGCAGCTCTTGAATCGAGGTCACCACGTCGATCTCGTTGCGGATCTCGTGACTCCCAAGCAGCAATGCCCGGCGACAACAATCGGCAACGTCCGCCGCCTCCGACATCACACGGTCAGTGGGGGAGAGGGCCTTCATCGCCTTGCTGATATCTCGTACGAGGCTGCTGCCGTCGATCGACTGCTCGATGGCGTCCGACAGGTCGTCGAGAATGAAGTCCATCTTCTTCTGACGACGGAAGCCGTGGATCTGCGTGAGGAGATCGGTTACCGGCCGGCCGTCGGACAGTGCCTCCTCCAGCTGGTCATACAGCGCCATCGCCTCGCGGATCCGTTCGCCGTAACGCTTGAGGGTCGTCAGATTGTCGTGAACGAACCCCAGCGGGCCGTTGATCTCGTGGGCCAATCCGGCGGCCAACATACCGAGGCCGGCCAGAACGTTGTGACGCTCGCCCTGTTGCTCGACAATCTGGCGATGATTCCAGCGAGCACTCATCCCCAACGCGCGTCGGTAGATCTCTTCAACGCCGGCGGGCTTGGCCAGAAACTCCCAGTCCTGGGCGCTGCCCTCGAAGATCGGGTCGATCGTATCCAGGATCGATGTCTCGGCGCCGGATACGACACAGAAGAACAGGTGAGGGTCCAGCTCTCGGATTCGACGCATGGTCTCGATGCCGTCCAGCTCGCCTGGTAGGACGAGATCGAAGAAGCCACCACAGAACGGTTCGCCACGGCGGATAGCGTCCTCGACACTGGCGACCGCCATGACGCCGCTCTCCACTAGCGTGACATCGAGTTTGTCGTCGATCACCCGGTCTCCCGGTCCGATCTCGAGCACATCGCTGTAGAAATCCCGGAGCCCGGGGTCGTCCTCAACGACGAGCACCCGTCGATTGGGTGTCATCGGAACCCTCCTTTAGTCACGCGGCGCCCTTCTGCTGCTCTATGCAATATCGGGCCCCGTTTGGCCATCGGCAAGGCGGTGGGGTGTCTCCGATGCGGAACCCGCGGTGGCCCGTTTCAGGGGGAATTAAGCCTCGTTCCGACTCATGTTCCATGGACCGGTCCCGCATCGCCTCACGAGGGGGAGTCACCATGAAAGCATCTCGAGCCCTGGCCCTTGCTCTGGCACTCACGTTGGGTCTGTTGACGTCGGCGGCAGAAGCCACGCCGCAATCCGAACCGGACTACCAGGCGCTGTTTGCGGTCTGGGCAGACCCGGCGTCACCGTCCTTCCACAGCCCGGCAGGGGACGACGACAAGCATCGGCCGTCTCCCATCGAGGAGTTCTGCAGTTGCGTCCGCCAAGGCTCTCTGGCGTGTGGCTGTCGCATCGAGACAACCGGCACCGGGAGCTGCAGATTTCGTCCCGATTGTTCGGATGTTTTTAGCAACGTCTGTCACGCGATAAACCTTGAATTATGCGTCGTTCGCATCGCCGCGGAGACGGTCTCTCCATTTCGATGATTCGGTTCGCGACACGGAATGACGGTTTCGTCATCGACGCGGTTGTCACAGGATGGGCTCGGCCTACATTCGACTCCAGAAGTCCGATAGATCCGAGAAGGAGTCACCCATGAATCGGAATCGAAGAGTCGGCAGTTGGGTCATGGCCATGGCCGTGGTCCTTGTGGTCGGCTACTCTCCGGCCGCTGCCGGTGTGGATATCAGCTTTGGCGCCAACATCCCGGTTGGCGACGATGGCGAGCTGTACGTCGCCATCTCGTCCCGTTATTTCGACCGGGACCATGACACCGTTCGCCAGGTAGCCGTGCGATACGACAACCCCGACGATCTGGCGGTGGCCTTGTTCGTCTCCCGCCACTCCGGTCAAAACGCAGACCAGATCTGGCAGCTCCGACGGCAGGGCAGAAGCTGGTGGCAGATCTCCGCCCACCTGGGCCTGAATCACGACGTCTGGTTCGTGCCGGTCGAGCGGGCCCCGGGGCCGCCCTATGGCAAGGCCTACGGGTACTGGAAGAAACATCGTCAGAATCGTCGGGCGGCCTTCACCCTGAGCGACGCCGACGCTCGCAATCTGGTGGCGGTGCGGATGATCTCCGACTACTACGATCTGTCGATCGAGGCCGCGATGGAAAAGCGTGCGGGGGGCAACCTACGGCACGTGTTGGCTCACGAGTACCACTCGCGACATCCCCACGGAAAGATAAAGGGGAAACCGAAACACGCGCACCGAGGCAAGGGACACCGAAAGCGTTAACTTGCCTTGGCCTCGCTTCGAGTGATGGCCTCGAGGTCCTCTTCAGAAGCGTTCTCGCCGTCGTGGCGGAGACGGACGGCCTTACCCTCGCGGAGGGTTTCGAGGTTGACCGGTCTTCGCCACAACTGCACCACTTCTCTCAGGACTTCCGCGGCCCAGTCCCAACGCAGGTCGATGCCGACGTGGTCGTGGGTCAGGAGCAGTTCGCCCCGATTAGCGTAGTTGGCATCGACCAGCTCGATCACCGGTCGGCCACCGTTGGTGAACTGGAACAGCATCATCTGTTTGATCTCGGCGAACTCCCGGGACGAGATGTGGGTCTTCGGTTGGGCGCCCTGCTCCTTGCTGACGAACAGCTTCTGCTCGGCGCAGAATTCCGGCGTCAGAAAGGCGTCCAGGAACGTCGCGTCACAATGAACCCGTCGTACCTCGAAGATCTTCTCGAGTCCAAGACCGGTCTCCCGATCCCAGGCGTGACGCTCGGCCATGTCCTGACAGTCTCCCCACTCGGAACCGAACTGACCCATATCCCAGCGTCGTTTGATGTCGCGGAATAGCTCCAGCCCCAGCTTGTAGGGGTTCAGTCGCCCGGGCTGTGTCGCCACGGTCCCCGAATGATGGTCGGCGTAGTCGATCACCTCGGCGTCGGTGAGGACACGGCCGGTCATGATCTTGCTGTGCCAGTAGCAGGCCCAACCCTCGTTCATCACCTTGGTCTGACGTTGCGGGAGGAAGTAGTAGGCCTCCTCACGGATCGAATCGAGGACATCCCTTTCCCAGTTGTCCAGCGGCGCGTGTTTCAGCAGGAAACCCATCAGGTCCCGTTCCGGCTGAGCCGGGAATTTCCGGGCAGACTGCTCGGCCTGATCCAGCTTGGCCTGCTGCGCCTCGAGGTACTCGGGAGGGTTGATGTAGCGATCCATGTATTGCTTCGCCTCCATCTTGCCCACGTTCTCGCTGACCGGAGGTCGCTCGATCACCGACTCGACGCCATTGCCCGCACCGCGGAAGACCGCGTTGGGATCGATCAGGTCCTCGATGGCAAGACACGAGTCGATGAAGCGCTCGACCGGCCCGACGCCGAAGCGCTCCTGATAGCGTCGTATCCGTGTGGCGTGATTGGCCATCTCATCGATCATGCGACGGTTGGTATGACCGAAGTACATGTTGGTCTTGAAGAAATCCGCGTGGCCGTAGACGTGGGCCATCACCAGCTTCTGATCCAACATCATGTTGCCTTCCAGAAGGTAGGCGTAGGTCGGATCGTTGTTGATGACCATCTCGTAGATCTTGTGCAGACCGTACTCATAGCTCTTGCTGAGCTGCTGGTACTCCATGCCGAATCGATAGTGGGGATAGCGGGTCGGAAAACCACCGTACGCCGCCAGTGCGTTCATCTGCTCGTAGTCGACCATCTCGAAGACGGTGCGATAAAAATCCAATCCACACTCGTCCCGGGCGATCGCCTCGATCGTCTCCTGGGCTCGTGCCAGTTCCAGTGGCAGTGGAATCAGCTTCATCGTCTTCCCCCGGTCTAGCGACCCTTACCAAGCAGTGTCTTGATCGAACCGGCGATGGCGTCGCGATCCGGAATCCGTGACAGCGCAACCTTCTCTTCGTCCTTGAGATCTTTCTTCAGTGCGTCGTAGAAGTCGCCGCTGGTTCCGTAACTCTCAACCTGTCCGTAGCCGAAGAGGTTCAGCTTGGGCAACATCGTCTCTGTCAGCATCTTCGTGCACTTCTCCGTGTCCTGCCGGCTGTAGTTCTCACCGTCGGTGAAGTGGAACAGGTAGAGATTCCAGTCATCGACCGGGTATCGCTCCTCGAATATCCGTCGTGCCAACTCGTAGGCAGAGGAGATGACCGTGCCGCCGGACTCGCGGATCCGGAAGAACGTCTCTCGATCGACTTCCTTCGCCGCCGCATCGTGAACAATGTAGACGTTGTGGACGCCGTCGTAGTGTTTGCGAATCCACGCATCCAGCCAGAAACTCTCGATGCGGACCAGTTCCTTCTGGTCGGCTCCCATGGAACCGGACACATCCATCACGTACATGATGACCGCGTTGGCGCTCTGCTGCTTCTTCGGTTTCCACGAGCGATAGCGACGATCGCCTCGCTCGAGGACGATCTTCGGTTGGACCGGATCGTACGATCCGTTGGAGATCATCCGACGCATGGCCTGACGGTACGAACGTTTGAAATGACGAAGGGATTCGGGGCCCACGTTGGCGATACCCGTGTACTGCCCACCCCCACTCTCCAACTCGTCGTGTCCCTTGGGTTCGATGCGGGGCAGCTCCAGCGCGTCCCCCAGCATCTCCGCCAGCTCCTCGACACTGAACTCAGCCTCGAGGACGTGCTGTCCGGGATCCTTGCCGGCCTTGCTGCCCTCGCCCTCGCCGTCGCCGTCACCCTGACCGACGCCCTTGCCGCCGGGATCGTGGACGAAGCGTGGAAGCTCCAGATGGGGGATCGGGATCGCGACCGTGCGCTTTCCCTGCTTGCCGTAGAGATCGTGCTGACCCAGATGCTTGCGCAACTCTTCTCGCACACGCCCCTTGACGATGTTGCGGAAGCGGTTGACGTCGCTCTGGATTCTTGACATGTAACAGATCCTGTCGGGCTATTCCGTTTCTTTCACATCTCCGCGGGCGAAGATGCTGGCGACGAAGTGCAGGACATCGGTGGCACACGAGTCGCAGTAGCCGTAGTCCCGTACCAGGCGCCCCTTGACGATGTCGATCTTCTCCTGCGTCTCCTGATCGACGACACTGGAGACCAGACTCGTCAGCTTGATCGAGTCCTTCTGATCCTCGAACAGTTTCAGTTCGAGTGCCTTGTGCAGCCGCTCGTTGGTGCGATAGTCAAACCGCTTACCCTCGAGGGACAACGCGCCGATGTAGTTCATGACCTCCCGACGGAAGTCGTCCTTGCGGGCCTCCGGGATATCGATCTTCTCCTCGATGGCACGCATCAAACGCTCGTCCGGATCCTCGTCCTGACCGGTGTACGGGTTCCGCACCCGCTCCTTCTGGGTGTAGGCCTTGAGGTTGTCGACGTAGTTCCCGCAGAGTCGCGAGATCGCCGCCTCGTCGGCTGCGATGGCACGCTGCACTTCGTTCTTGACGATGTCCTCGTACTCGCGACGGACGTCGTCCAGCAGTTCACGGTACCGTGTGCGCTGGTCCTCGCTGCTGATCAACGTATGTTGTCGTAGCCCGGACTCCAGCTCGTTCAGAACGATGAAGGGATTGACGCAACGCATACTGACGTCCGTCACAAGGGCGTTGGAAATCTTGTCCTGGATATAGCGCGGGGAGATGCCGTCCATTCCCTCCCTGCGGGACTCCTTGCGAAGCTCCTTGACGTTGTCCTCGGTAAACCCGGCCAGGGTCTTGCCGTTGTACAGCTTCATCTTCTGCATCGACGTCAGGTTGTGCTTCTTCGGGTCCTCGAGACGCGTCAGAACGGCCCACATCGCGGCCATCTCGATCGTGTGGGGCGCGATATGTTTCCCACGGATCCGACCGGTGTTGTAGTCCTTCTGGTAGATCTTGATCTCTTCGTTGAGCTTCGTGATGTACGGGATGTCGACCTTGACGGTTCGGTCGCGGAGCGCTTCCATGTATTCGTTGTTTTGCAGTCGACGGTACTCCGGCTCGTTGGTGTGGCCGATGATCACCTCGTCGATGAAGGTCTGCGGGAACTTCTTAGGCTTGATCTGGTGTTCCTGGCTGGCGCCGAGAAGCTCGTAGAGGAACGCCACGTCCAACTTCAGAACCTCGATAAACTCGATCATGCCGCGGTTGGCGATGTTGAACTCGCCGTCGAAGTTGAAAGCCCGCGGGTCGGAATCGGAGCCATACTCGGCGATCAGCCGATAGTTGATATCGCCCGTCAACTCGGTGCTGTCCTGGTTCTTCTCGTCCTTGGGCTGGAACGTGCCGATGCCGACTCGATCCTGCGCAGACAGCAACAGTCGTTTCACCTGGACATGCTTGATCACGCGAGACCAGTCGCCGGCGTAGCGTGTGGAGAGCTCGCGGAACTCCTGCCGACAGAAGGGGCAGAGATCGCCCTCGATGCGGACCAGTTCGTCGTTGTCGCCACGCCCCTGATTGAGGTCGCCGGCGATCATCTCTCGCAGTGATTCGGGAACCAGATGCAACGGCTCCTCGTGCATCGGGCAGGCCTGAACCTCGTCCGGACTATCGAGGTCACGGATCCAGCCGAAGGTGTACATCGCGCCGTCCGGACCCTTGGAGTAGCGCTCGAGTCCCCGTTTCAGCAGGCGAGCGATCGTGCTCTTCGACGATCCCACCGGCCCGTGGAGCAGGATCACCCGACGCTCCGTGCCGTAACGCTGGGCGGCGGACTTGAAGATGTTGACCAACTTCATCAACGGGATGTCGAGGCCGTAGATCGCGTCGCCGCCATCCTGGGTCGCGTCGTCGAAGAAGTTGTAGTGCGTGATCTTCTTCTTGTTGTCGACATACTCGCGGGTCCCGCCGGCGAGGATCATGTCGTACATCCGTTCGAACGCCGTACGTGCGATTCGAGGGTCGTCGCGGACCATGTCCAGGTAGTCGCTGAACGTGCCGCTCCAGTTCTGCGCGCGATAGCTGTCCAGGTCGAGGGCTTCCCGCGCCCTGGCGATGATGTTCTCGGCGACGGCCATATTGAAGCCTCCTCGTTTGCCCCGCGTGTTCAAATTCGTAACCGGGTCTGCGAGGCGGAACATAGGTTCCCGATTCATGATCGTCAAAACCGCGAAGGGGGATTCTTCGGCAACCGTCCTGTTGCAGCGCGGGCCGTTGGAGGAAAAGGGCGATAGGAACCATTAATAATGATGATCGTCGTCGTAGGGTGGGCCCCGGTCCCTCGACGCATTATCTTGTGGGTCGTAACCGTAAGGGGACAGATGAAGCCATATGAGATCGCCATCGTCGGCGGCGGAATCGTCGGCCTGGCCACCGCCCATGCGCTGACCCGCGATGGAAACCGCCGAGTTGTGGTGCTGGAGGCGGAGACCGAGGTCGCTCGTCACCAGACGGGAAACAACAGCGGAGTGATCCACTCGGGTCTCTACTATCGACCCGGTTCGTTGAAGGCGAGCAACTGCACGCGCGGTCGCGACGCGATCTATCGCTTCTGTGACATCCACGAGATTCCTCACGAGCGCTGCGGCAAACTCGTCGTCGCCCTCTCGGAGGAAGAGCGGCCCCGGTTGGACGAGTTGGAGCGACGGGGGCAGGCCAACGGGCTGGAGGGTCTGCGACGCGTGACCGGCGATCAACTGCTGGAGTACGAGCCCAACGTCGCTGGCATTGACGGTCTGTGGGTCCCCACCACCGGCATCATCGATTACATCGCTGCCGCGAAGGCGATGGCCCGCGCGATGCAGGAGCGTGGCGGCGAGTTACGGACCGGCGCCCGGGTCACGGGGGTCGCCCGACGAGACGATGGGTTCGTCATCGAGAGCGAGAACGGCGAGAGCGTCCACGCACGTCGACTGATCAACTGCGCAGGGCTGCAGTGTGATCGGATCGCACGGATGTGCGGCTCCAGCACGAGCGTGCGGATCATTCCGTTCCGTGGCGAATACTACAAGCTGACGCCCGAGGCGGAGCATCTGGTGAAGAACCTGATCTATCCGGTTCCGGATCCACGGTTTCCGTTCCTGGGTGTCCACTTCACCAGGATGATCCTTGGGGGCGTGGAGGCCGGGCCCAATGCGGTCCTGGCCTTCAAGCGCGAGGGCTATCGCTGGCGCGATCTCTCCCTGGCGGATACTGCCGATGCGCTGAGTTACAGCGGATTCTGGCGGATGGCGGGACGATACTGGCAAACCGGCATGGGCGAGGTCCACCGCTCTCTCTCCAAGGCGGCGTTCGTCCGGGCGCTTCAGCGACTTGTGCCGGCGTTGCGGCCGGATCAGCTGACCCGTCATGGCGCAGGGGTCCGGGCCCAGGCGGTCGGTCCCGACGGCAAGCTCCACGATGACTTCGTCATCGAGTCGGCCCCCCACATGCTTCACGTCCTCAACGCGCCTTCCCCGGGGGCGACGGCGAGCCTGTCCATCGGACAGACCCTCGCGAGAATGGCTCTGGACTCTTGACCGAAACGGCCGTGTCGCCAACACTAGAGGTCGTGAAGCGAGGGTCTCGATGCAACTGAAGGTCCACTCCCGACATCTGAACGGTGTCATGGTTATCGAGCCCGAGATCGTCGAGGACGATCGCGGGTTCTTCGTCGAAATCTTCCGAGCCGATCAGTTCGAGGCGCTGGGTCTCCCCACACAGTTCGTCCAGGACAACCACTCCCGTTCCGCAAAGGACGTGATCCGCGGCCTGCACTTCCAGTTCGATCCACCGATGTCCAAGATCATGCGTGTGACCCAGGGTCGTGCATGGCTTGTCGCCGTCGATATCCGCAAGGGATCGCCGACGCTGGGGGAATGGTTTGGCCTGGAGTGTTCCGAAGAGAACCGTCTTCAGCTCTACGCCCCGGCCGGTTTTGCCCGTGGCTTCTGTGCCCTCAGCGACTACGCGGATATCCAGTACAAGTGCACCGGGATGTACAACCATCGTGGCGAGGGCGGCATCGCGTGGAACGATCCCCAAATCGGCGTCCAGTGGCCGGTGGCAACGCCCCACCTCTCAAGCCGCGATCAGACGGCGCCGACCCTGGCACATTGGCTCGCGTCTCCGGAGGCCGATCACTTCCGTTTCGAGGGTTAGTGTGGACGAGAGCAACGATCGACCGCTCTCTTACGGTCGCCAGACGATTGACGCCGACGATCGTGCGGCGGTCGACCAGGTCCTGCAGGGCGACTGGCTCAGCCAGGGACCGAAGATCGCCGAGTTCGAGGGCGCCCTCTGTGGTCACTTCGGTGCGGCCAACGCGGTGGTGGTCTCCAGCGGGACGGCGGCACTTCACCTGGCGTCGTTGACCTGTGACCTGCAGCCCGGTGACCGGGTGATCACATCGCCTTTGACGTTCCTGGCCGGCGTCAACTGTCTCCGTTACTGCCAGGCCACACCGCTGTTCGTCGACGTGGATCCGATGACCCAGAACATCGACCTCCAGCAGGTGGAAGATCTGCTGGCCGATGCCGGGCGTCGCAAGGATGTCCGGGGCATCACGGCAGTTCACTTCGCCGGCATGCCGTTACCGATGAACGCGTTGTCGAGGCTGGCCGATCGGTACGGGTTGTTCTTCATCGACGATGCCAGTCATGGCATCGGAGGTCGATTCAGGCTTCGTGACGGTTCCTACGGTGTCATCGGTGACGGCGGTCACTCGACCATGACCACCTGCAGCTTCCATCCGGTCAAGCATCTGACCACCGGTGAAGGCGGGGCCATTCTCACCAACGATTCGGCTCGTGCCGAGCGGCTCCGCTCGCTCCGCAATCACGGGGTGACGAAGAACCCGGACCGGTTCCGTCTAGAGCCCGACGGCCCGTGGCATCACGAGATGCACGAGCTGGGTTTCAATTACCGCATCTCCGATTTGCAGTGCGCCCTGGGCATCCGGCAGCTCATGAAACTCGACGGCTGGTTGGCTCGTCGCGGCGAGCTGGTCGCCAATTACCGGGCGGCGTTAGCCCAGCTGCCCGGCGTATCGTTTGTCGAGGAAGAGATCGGTCTGCAACCGGCATGGCATCTGTTTGTCGCACTGTTCGAGGGCCCAGCCACCCGTCTGCATGTCTACAAACGGCTGAAAGAGCAGGGGATTCACACCCAGGTGCATTACATGCCGGTCCATCTGCACCCCTACTACCGAGAGTTGTTGGGTGCCCGAAGGGGCGACTTCCCCCACGCCGAGGCCACCTACGATCGTTGCCTGTCGCTACCGTTGTTTCCGACGATGACCGACGACGATCAGGGGCGGGTGGTCGAGGCGTTGCGGGGCAGCCTATAGGCTGCCATCTCGCGGTCGTTACGCACGTAGAGCACATCGCCGACGATCGCCGGGTGGTTCCACGTCTTGCCGCTCAGCACCTCGACCCGGGCCAGCTCGATGAACTCGTCGGGGTTGGCCTCGACCAACGCCAGATCGCCTTGCTCCGACAGCACCAACATGACGCCCTGATCGGCCAGCATCAGGAGCTGCCCGTGACCGTAGCGGCCCCGCTTCCAGTCCCTGGATCCGTCGGCAAGATCGATGCTTGAGAGGATCTTGGTGTCGAAACCGTAGAGATGCCCGTCGTAGACGGCGAAGTCGTTGTAATAGGGCTTCATGCCGCGGGAGGTCCAGAGTTCGTCAGTGCTCCAGCTTGTGCCGTCATAATCGATCTGCAGGAGTCGCGTTCCCTCGCCAAAGCTGGTCCCGATCAGCAGTCGGTTGCCCGGAACCAGGGCCGGTTGCACGATTCGTGTGCCGGGGACCGGCCAGTCATGACGCCAGAGAAGCGATCCATTGACGGGATCGTGACTGTTGACGCCGTCGCCGTGCAGGATGATGACCTGCGGTGTGTCGTGGAGCGTGACCAGATGGGGTGCACTGTAACTGTCGGTGAGCGGCTCGGTCGTCCAACGCTCGTCGCCGGTGGCCGCGTCATAGGCGGCCAGTCCCACGCCGTCGGGATGGCCCACGCAGACAATGACGGTGTCGTTGTAGATCTCCGGCGATCCGGAGAAGCCCCAGTCCGGTAGCGGTGTGTCGTATTCGGCCATCAGATCGTGAGACCAGAGCAAGGTCCCGCGACTGGCGTCATGGGCCAGGACCGTGCCGCGACCCGTGATCGAGAAGAGACGGCCATCGGCAAAGGTCGGGGTCCCCCGTGGGCCGGCGCCGGAGATGGGGTCAAAGAAGCGGGACTGAATCCCGTCTGCCCAGAGCGGCTCACCCGTCGCCGCACGGTAGGCGGTCACCAGCTCTCGATCCCCACGCTGCTCCTGGGTGAAGAGGAAGTCTCCGACGATCGTCATCGACGACCAGGCCTCTCCGACCGGCGTCCGCCACAACTCGACGGGTGGGTCATCGTTCCAATTCGTCCCGACGATCCTCTGGTGGACCTGACTGTCCCGCTGCGGTCCACGGAACTCCGTCCAGTCGCCGTCGCTCGCGATGAGCGGTTCCGTCTCTGTCGGTGTTGTAGGCGTGTCGATCGTCGCCACGACAGGAGTCGAGGACCATCGAAACGAAAAATCCGGCTGCATGTCGCCATCCAGCGGCGCGGTGCGGAGCATCAGCGGCAGCGCCATGATCGCGAGCATCACGACGACGCCCACGCGGACCGTTCGCAGCTTCGGTACGGCATTCATCAGCAATGCCAGCAACGTCAACGCCGTCAGGATCCGTGGGAGGATGTAGAGAACGATCGCGACCTGCATCGACTCATGGGACAGCGCGAAGAGCGCGATCAGTCCCGCGACGAACAACCCGGCGCCACCCCAACGGGAGCGTCGCGATGCACGAGAGAGGAAGACCCACCAGACGCCGAACAGGACCGTACCGCCCAAAAGCGTCAGGGGCACCCCCTGGAAATGCAACATCGTCTCAAGCGCCAGGCGAGGTAGCCCCAACAGGACGCCCCACATCAGCACGAGGATAACGATCGCGGGCCAGACCCGGAGGCGAGACTTGGAGTCGTTCATGCGGATCCTACTTCAACCAGATGCTGCCGGTGTCGTTCTCATTGCCCGCCGTGGTCTCGGCATGTTCTCCGATGAACTGCCCGTCATCGAACTGTCCTTCGAAGGTGAACGTGCGCACCTTGCTGTCATTGAGGACATTGCCGGACATCTTGCCGGTGCCCATCTCTCCCGTGGCGGTCCCGGTGTAGACATGGTCCCGACCGCGAAACTGGAAGTAGAAACTGACGTCGTAGGCATCCTCACCGGTGGGCGAGAAGACCGCCTTGATCGGCTGCGCCTCGCCACGCCCCCAGACGAACTCACCCTGGAGCGTGATCTCATCGTTTTCCGGCTTGGTCTCGGTGACGGCGGCCACGCAACCGACCGCCAACAAAAGGATAAGACCGATCATCCACGACACTCGAACGCGCTGTTTCATCTTGACTCTCCTGGCCCCTCGGGCGTTTTCCCGAATCATGATGGCATTGTTCCGGCTTCGGGGCGAGGCACAAACCGGCTAGACTGTCGGCATGTGCTCCATCCTCGGCATCTTCGAAATCCACAAGGATCCGCGACAGCTACGGACCCTGGCGCTGAAACTCTCGAAAAGACAACGTCATCGGGGCCCCGACTGGAGCGGGATCTACGCCGACGACCACGCGATCCTGGCCCACGAGCGGCTGGCGATCGTCGATGTCGAGCACGGGGCGCAACCGCTCAAGAGTCCCGATGGCCGGTGCATCCTGGCGGTCAACGGTGAGATCTATAACCACCGGCAACTTACGGCCGACCTGGCCCAGCCCTACGAGTTTCAGACCCGTTCCGACTGCGAGGTGATCCTGGCCCTCTGGCAAGAGCACGGACCGGCGTTTCTCAACCGGCTGAACGGGATCTTCGCGTTCGCGCTTTACGACCGGAAGACGCAGCGATATTTCATCGCCCGAGACCCCATCGGCGTAATGCCGCTCTACATGGGTCACGATGCCGACGGAAACTTCTTCGTGGCGTCGGAGATGAAAGCGATCCTCGACGTCTGCAAGACCGTCAGCGAGTTCCCGCCGGGGCACTACCTGGACAGCGACACCGGTCAGATGACTCGCTACTACGAGCCGGCATGGCGGGACTACGACGCGGTGCGGGGTGTCGCCGCAGAACCGGCGAAGATCCGTGAAGCCCTGACGGCGGCGGTCGAACGGCAGTTGATGTGCGATGTCCCCTACGGCGTATTGCTCTCCGGTGGCCTCGATTCCTCGTTGCTGTCGGCGATAGCCCACAGGTTCTACAAGACCCGAATCGAGAACGACGGTCGTAGCGAGGCCTGGTGGCCCCAGCTGCATTCGTTCGCCATCGGGCTGGAAGGTTCTTCCGATCTACCGGCGGCCCGGGCCGCAGCCAACGCGATCGGGACCCTTCACCATGAGTTCGTCTACACGGTGCAGGAGGGGCTGGACGCCATCTCCGATGTGATCCACCAGATCGAGACCTTCGACATCACCACCGTGCGGGCATCGACACCGATGTACCTGCTGGCGCGTCGCATCAAGGCGATGGGGATCAAGATGGTCCTGACGGGGGAGGGATCCGACGAGATCTTCGGCGGCTATCTCTATTTCCACAAGGCACCGGACGCCGAGGAGTTTCATGAGGAGACGATCCGCAAGCTGGATCAACTGCACCTGTTCGACTGTCTCCGCGCCAACAAGACTCTCGCCGCCTGGGGGATCGAGGGTCGGGTCCCATTCCTCGACCGCGAGTTCCTCGACGTCGCCATGGGGTTCGATGCCCAGGCAAAGATGTGTGGCGAAGAGAAGATCGAGAAACAGATCCTTCGCGAGTCGTTCAAGAGCTATCTACCCGACGAGATCCTCTGGCGACAGAAGGAGCAGTTCTCCGACGGCGTGGGGTACTCGTGGATCGATTCGCTCCGCGAGACGGCGGAACAGCAGGTCAGCGACGAACAGTTCGCCCGCGCGGCCTATCGTTTCCCGACCCATACCCCGGCGACCAAGGAAGGCTACTTCTATCGTTCGATCTTCGAGTCCCACTTCCCCGGGGACCAGGCGGTGGCCACGGTGCCCTTTGGCATGAGTATCGCGTGTAGTACTCCGACCGCAGTACGTTGGGATCGGATGTTCCGCGACCACGCCGACCCGTCAGGTCGAGCCGTCAAGGGAGTCCATCGAGACGCCTACTGACCCGCGTCGATGGCCACGGCCGGCCCGGCCCCCTCGGGCTCGTGGATCCGGTCGATCATGGCCTGTACCTCTGCGGACGGCGGAGCCGTCAACGGCGTCAGGATCAGCGTCACCGCGAAGTTGATCAGCATGCCGACGATCCCGATTCCCTGCGGGCTGATGCCGAAGCACCAGTTTGGCATGCCGAGGTAGACACTGCCGATGATGTAGGACGCGGTGAAGACGATGCCGCTGACCATGCCGACCATCGCGGGGATCGTGCCGACTCGTCTGGAAAAGATGCCCAGCACGATGGCGGGGAAGAAGCTGGACGCGGCGAGGCCGAAGGCGAACGCCACGACCTGGCTGACGAAGCCCGGCGGAAAGATTCCCAGCAGCCCCGCGATCACGACGGCGAAGCCGATCACCACACGACCGACGCGAAGCTGTTTCTCCTCGCTGGCCTTCGGGTTGATCACACGGAAGTACAGGTCGTGAGCGACACTGGACGAGATCACCAACAACAACCCGCTTGCCGTGGACAACGCGGCGGCCAGTCCACCGGCGGCGACGAGCGCGATGATCCAATCCGCGAGGGCCGCCATCTCCGGCGTCGCCAGCACGATGATGTCCCGGTCGGGCCCGGATAGCCCCCGCTCTGTCAGCAACCGTCGCCCGTCGCTGCCCTGAACTCCGGACGTCGAAAGCCACTTCTGATGTTCCACGCGAATATCCGCCAACTCGACGGCGCCGATCTTGCCGCTGCGGAAGACCTCGTTCTGAGCGCCGTCTGCCGCAGGACCCAGGTAGGCGACGCGACCATCGCCATCGTCCAGCCAGACGATCAACCCGGTCTGCTCCCAGCTGTGGAACCACTGCGGGAGCTCGGCCGTCGTCGTCCCATGCAGGCTCTGGATCATGTAATAACGTGCGAAGGCCGCCGTCGCCGGTGCCGTCAGATAGAGCAGCGCGATGAACAGCAACGCCCAGAAGGCGCTCCAACGTGCCGCCTTCACCGTCTTGACCGTGTAGAACCGCACGATCACATGCGGCAGTCCGGCGGTACCGACCATCAGCGCCGCGGTGACACAAAAGACGTTGAGCTTGTTCCATCCGCCACCGAAGGCCGCGGTGTAGCTCGCAAACCCCAGGTCGGCATGCAGTTGATCCAGCTTGGCCAGGAGCGGCATGCCGCCGTCGACCAGACCGCTACCCATGCCGATCTGCGGGATCGGGTTGCCGGTCAGCTTGAAGCTGATGGCGATGGCGGGAATCAGGAAGGCCGAGATCAAGACCCAGTACTGCACGACCTGGGTCCAGGTGATGCCCTTCATCCCACCGAGCGTGGCATACGTGAAGACGATCGCCATCCCGATGATCACGCCGACGGTGATGTCCACCTCGAGGAATCGCGAGAAGACGATCCCCACGCCCCGCATCTGCCCCGCGACGTAGGTGAAACTGATGAACACCGCACAGCCCACCGCGATCCGGCGGGCACGGTTGGACTCGTAGCGATCGCCGACGAAGTCGGGAACAGTGAAGTGACCGAACTTCCGCAGGTAAGGCGCCAGCAACAACGCCAGAAGCACGTAGCCTCCGGTCCACCCCATCAGGTACATGCCGCCGGCATACCCCATGGCCGAAATAAGTCCGGCCATCGAGATGAACGAGGCGGCACTCATCCAGTCCGCGGCGGTGGCCATGCCGTTGGCCATCGCCGGTACACCACGACCGGCGACGTAGAACCCGCTGGTGTCTCGCACACGACAGAGCCAGGCGATCGACAGATAGATGACGAACGTGACGCCGACAAACACGGCGGTCCAGAGCTTGATCGTCATACGTCGTCGCCCTCGCGACGGATCTGCTCCAGCTCTCGGTGATGCTCGGCGTCCAGTCGGTTGAGGATCAACCCGTAGGCCAGGATCAGCAGGACGAAGACCAGGATGCTGCCCTGCTGGGCAAACCAGAACCCCAGCGGAAAACCACCCAGCTGAAACTGGTTGAGCGCATCGGCGAACAGGACGCCGCAGCCGAGACCGGCGAATGCCCAGACCAGGAGACAGACCACGATCACCCGAACGTTCTTACGCCAGTAGCGTCGCGTCGCTTCCGTGATCCGTGGGTTAACGCTCATCGTGGCGATTATAGACGAGAGCCCAACCTTGGAAACAACCGTCCCGTCCGTTTCATGTACGTTCGGTATTCGTCACCGAACGCCTCGCACATCATTTGTTCTTCCCGCGGGGTCCGAACGGCGTAGAGAACGGCGAACGACACCAATGCCGACCAGCCGGCGAGCCAGTTCTGTAGCAGAAGCACCTGGGCGATGTTCCAGAGCCAGATAGCCGCGTACATCGGGTGCCGGACCCGACGATAGACACCGTGATCGACAAGACGATGCCCCTTCCGAAGCTCGAGACTTATGGACCAATTGGCACCGAGATCCGCGTGGGAACGCCAAAACAACCACAACGCGATCAACATGACCACGCTGCCGACATAGGGCAGATAGTCAGGCAGACGATAGTTCGCCCGGTCGAGAAGCGGCGTCAGCAGATAGAGGAACGGAATCAACAGGCCGCCGATCAGGACGAACGGCAGGATCGTCTTCTCTGCGCCGTCAACTTGCCGGTGGACCTTCTCCTCGGTGCTGGTCCGCTTCTGGTAGACATAACGGATTCCCATGTACAGAAAGAAGCCCACCAGGAAAACGATGTTCCACGGCTGATCGACGAGGTTCACAACCTACTCACCCTGGTACGGAACACCCTCGGTCATCCACGGCGGTGCCGCTTGGCCCTTCAGGTGATGATCGAAGAACTCCTTCATCTTGATCGAGTAATCCAGTTTGTTGGGATACTTCTTCAGGTGATGGGGTTCGTCCCGGTACTGCAGGAAGATCACGTTCTTCTCCAGGCGACGCATCGCCAGGTAGAGTTCGATGCCCTGTTGCCACGGCACCGCCTCGTCCACGTCACCGAACTGGATCAAGAGCGGGGTCTTGATGTGACGCACATGGAACACCGGAGAATTCTCGAGGTACTTGGGGAGTTCCGCATCCATGCTTCCACCGATGCGACTCTGAGACTGCTCGTACTGAAACTGGCGAGCCAACCCGGAGCCCAGTCGGATGCCGCTGTAGGCACTGGTCATGTTGGAGACCGGGGCGCCGGCAACCGTGGCCGCGAACGCGTCGGTCTGCGTGATCATGTACGCCGCCTGGTAGCCGCTCCATGAATGGCCGTGAAGGCCGATGGCGTCGGGATCGGCGACACCCATCTCCACCAGCTTCTGCACACCGGGGACCACGGCCTTGACCGCCGACAGCCCGGGCCGACCGATCTCGAAACGCACATCCGGTAAGAACACGGCATAGCCGTTACTGGCGTAGAGCGGGAAACTGGGTCGGTGGTTGATGACGGGATCGTTGAATTCATGCAGGCGTTGGGAGAAGAAGCGATAGAAGTAGACCAGCACGGGGTAACGTCTCTTCGGGTCGTAGTTGCCGGGCTTGATCAACACACCCTGCAACGGAATCCCATCGCCACTGTTCCATTCAACCAGCTCGGCCTGACCCCAGGCGAATCGATCGACCTGTGGGTTGGCCGTCGAGAGTCGTTTTGACTTCTTCAGTTCCCGGGTCGCCACACGCAGATCGGGGAAGTCGTTGTAGGTCTCGCGGGTGTACAGCAGCCGATCGGCCTCTTCCGCCTTGCCGATGAAACGAAACTTCGCATCCTCCTCGACCAGGCGCTTGAGGGCCGCACGATCGGAGCGTGTTCGATAGAAGCCGAAATTCTTTCGACCGTGATGGTACGAGAGAAGCAGCAGCGGTTCATCGGCGGTCAGATGATCCAATTTGGGATCCAGGTCGACGACACGGAATCGGCGATTCTCTTTGCGTCCCTGACCACCGGTCAGGTTGACCGGCGCCTCACCGTCTACGGAGAAACGCCAGATATCGAACTTGTCGTAGATCAGAACGCCCCGATCCCCCTCGATCCAGTCGGCCACGCCATACCCGGGATCCGGTGCCGGATAGTCGTCGTCCTCGTCGGCAAACGGAACCGGCAACGACTCGGTCAGGTTGCGGGTGCTGCCGGTCTCGGCGTCGTAGAGATGCCAATGATCTTTGTTCCAGAAGACGATGAACCGACCGGTGGGGGAGAGTCGAACCGCGCCGTCCGAGAGATGCTGTGCGACCGGACGCTGTCGGCCTGTATTCAGGTCGATGTGAAACAGATCCTGATACGACCCACTCCAGGTGACCTCCTTCCGATAGGGAAGGGACGACCGGCCGATCACCGCTCGCGGATTATTCGCCGGGGTGACGTTGGGATGATCTGGATCCGCAAGACGGACGACCTTGCCCGACCCACGATGGAGCACCGCGAGGTAGACGCGATCCTTCTCTTCCTTGTCCCAGCGCTTCTTCTGATTCGGGATGATGTACGGATCGTCCCAGTGCCAGACGTCGACCTTGCGTTTTTCCAGTAGCGCTTCGTTGTCGTAAGGGTCGTAGGGATCGTCGTCCTCTTCGGACTCGTCCTCAGACTCTTCCGGTTTACGAGTTCCATAGCCGAAGAACAACCGTTCACCGTCGCGACTCCAGGTCAGCTTGTTGGTCGAGGGGATCCGCCAGCCGTCCGGAGCATCTTCGCTTGCGGCCCTTCGCCGGGGTTCGTCCCCATCCCAGACCCAGAGATCCGCAGGACCCGGCTCGTGATCCTCGTCGTCCACCGCCGCCAGGAAACCAAGCAGGCTTGAATCTTCCGCCCAGATCGGATGGGAGATTCGCACGTTGTCACCCGTGTGGATCGCGCGATGGGGCGTGGCATCGAGTCCCAGCTGGCGGACATGGATCCCGTTCTCCTTGCCGTCCGGCGTGGCCGTCGTGTAGGCCAGATGTCGGGAGGGTTCGTCGAACGAGAACGCGGTGACGAACGGGATCTCGATTGTCCCGTCGCCGGAGAGATCGCGAAGCAGCAGACCGGTTCCCACCGGGCGATCGTCGTCTTCCTTCTCTTCGTCTGATTTCTCTGTCTCTTCTTCTTCTTGTTCTTCGTCTTCCTCATCGCGGCTCTTGTAGAGCTTCCAGGCGATCCATCGACCGTCGTCGCTGAAGGCGAAGGACTCGACCTCGTCGATGTGTGTCTCGGTGCCGTCTGCCAACGAAACCAGGGCCATGCCGTTCCGCGGTTTGTCGTCATCCTTCTTCTTGCCGGCGGCCGTGTCTCGTTCTTCCTGGCTGGGGAGTACCGTGCAGGCCATCCAGCGCGCGTCGCCCGATAGCTGTGGCGCGGAGCAGCCGGCGACGCGGTGCTCGGTCTCGTCGTCAACCTTGCGAGCGACGGCCTCGCCGTCGCCGCGATCGGGTTTGAGGGTGTAGGCGACCCAGGATCCGTCGCGGGAGAGTGTCGCTCCCTCGATCTTCTTGAACTTCATCAGCTCCGTGAAGGTCAAGGGCTCCGTTCCGGCCATCGCGGAGGTGTGAGCGAGGAAGAACGTGATCAACGCAAGGACAAGAGAGGCGATCAGGTGGGTCCAGATGCGGATCATGGTGCGGTCCTCGTAGTCGTCTGCCCAAAGAAAAACGGGGGAGGCTGGGCCTCCCCCGTCTTTATCGTAACCTAGCTTGGCTTAACCCAGACTATTTGCAGGTCTTGCCACCGGACGGCCCCTTGCACTTGTTGGAGCAGCAATCCGAGTCGTCGATGCAGGACGTTCCGACCGGATCGCAGCTTCCACAGCAGTCCGCCGCGCAGGAGGCGCAGTCTTCGCCGGCGCCGACATCACAGACATTGTCGCCGCAGACCGGCGGGGGGCCACAGTCGATGGAACAGTTGGAGTTGTTCTCGTCACCCTGGCAGGCCATGTCGCCACAACAGTAGGACATTCCACCACCGGACGTGGTGCAGATGTTTCCGTTGTTACTACATCGACTGTCGGTGCACGGAGTGCCATTGCCACAACAATACCGGTTGTTCGGATTGCCATTGGTCTTGCCATTGCAGTCGCTCGGGCAGGAGAAGCAGTCTTCACCGGCCGCCGTCTCACAGACGCCGTCGCCACAGCTGACTCCAGTTCCGGAGATACAGTCGTCGCCACAGTTGTTGCAATCTTCGCCGGCATCGCAGGTGCCGTCGTTGTTGCAGACGAGTGGCTCGCAGCTGTCGTTGCTCTCGTTGCAGGCCTGGCCGGGACAGGGATCGTTACCGGGCTGGCAGCTGCCGCCGCCGCCGCAGGTCTCGGCGCCGTTGCAGAAAGCGCCGTCGTCACAATCGCCGTTGTTGGAGCAACCGCCGACGACCAGGGTGTTGACCGAGTTGGCACCGGTGTTACCCGGATCGAGCCAGGTGCTCAGTCGGGTACTGGACGTCCCACCGCCATTCCATGAGACGGAGAACTTTCCGTACCAGTCAGCCGAGTTGTTGCCACACGCCGCATAGCCGCCATGCAGCTGGCCGATCACCTGATGATTCTGGTTGAACAGCGGTGAACCGGAAGACCCACCCTCGGTGGTGCCGGTGTCCCAGTCGGCGACCCTCACATGCGTCCCGTTACCAGGGACGGAGGTGCCCAGATAGGACGTCGTCGTCGTTGCGTCAAACTCGAAGCTGATCGCCTTTTCGTCGACCGACGGATGATGGATCGCCACCGCCGTGGTGGCTTCGGCTCCGGATCGATTCCAACCGGCGAAGGTGACGCCCCAGGCCGGATCGGGGTCGCTGTCCATCTCGACGAGCGCAAAGTCCGACGTGCTCCAACGGGAACGGAAGAACGAACCGGTTTGGAACTGATTGAGTGAGCCATTCCGCGCACCGCCACAGCTGTCTGTCTCGTAGTTCCAGTAGGTGACGAGAGAGGCGGCGTTGCCGGCGGAGATGCCACAGTGATAGGCCGTCATGAAGTACGGCGTCGTGTCCTGGGCGGTGTTGTTGACCATGAAGCCGCTACAGAACAGGCTGCCGCCGGTGGAGATCGCGGCGACCGACGGAATCTCGCCACGCCAGCCGTCGCCGTCGGGGCAGATCACATCGACGTTGCAGGACCCGGAGCGATTGTCCGAACCAAACTCCCGGTAACCGACGTTGACGGAGGTCAGCTCCAGACGCAGATTGTCACGTTCCTCCGCAGGCAGAACGACCTCGACGACGATTTCGTCGGTGATCAGGAGCGGGGTCCACAGCTCACCGTGAAGCGCATTGTCCACGGCGGTGAACGGCCGACGGACATGCTGCCCATCGACGGAGTAAATGCGAAGGGATCCGTTGGGGGTCATAACGTATTGACCGAAGCCCAGATTGATCGAAATTGCACCGGGAGCACCCGCGCGAACACGCCAGATCAGGGTGCCGTCACCCAGGTCTTCCCAGATGCCGTCACGCTCCGGAGTGATCGAAACGGCGTTGGCGATGGCATAACGAGGTGCCAGGCCTGCCAGATCGCGGTCGATGTCCTCGGCGGTGACGACCTGCAGGTCGACAGCCGGCGCCGAGACCAGCTGAACCGTCTGAATCGCACGAATGTCGTCGGCGCGAGCGATGCCGATGGGTGTCTGCGCGGCGGTGATTCCAACTCCCAGCGTCAGGATGACCGCCAGAGCGCAAATCAGTTTCAATCTGTCTTTCATCGATTGCCCCTCTGTTGTTCAAAAAAGCGCCGACCTCCTCTGATGTCGACCGGACGAATATACGCTGACCGACCCGGCCACAGAGTAAAAAAATCTCAGGGTCGTGCTAGCCTGCGAAATGGTCGGATCGAGGCGACTGAATCTCTCGGCACTGTTTTCCGTCGTGATTGCGGCACTTTTGTGCATGATCGGCGTCATTCGCATGCTCTCCTACTCCCGCGGCAGCGCCGTCACTCTTTGGTTACTGGACTCGCCACTCGCCGCAATCGCGTACCGACCGGATGTCCCGTGGAGTGTTCGGCTGTTCAAGGTGGTCTCGACACCGGTGATCGCCGCAGGGTTCTACTTTCTATTCCGATTGTTGAATCGGGCTGCGATGTCGACCCTTCCCGGCGCCGCGGTCGATGAGAGTCGACGGATCGACTTTGTCTCTCCGTGGACAAGAATCGTTTTGACCAGTGTCATCTCGCTGCATTGGATCCCCATCGAGTTCATGAAATTCAGGAGCGACGGGTTTTATCCCAACTCGAGTTTCGAGGATCCATGGATCAACTTCGCCGTGTTGGCGGTGAGCCAGCTGTTGGCCTTCGTCGGCATGCGCTACCTCTCCTTCGAACCGCTAGTCACAAAAAAGGGGACAGATTTATTTGTTGGCGTCGGGAGCGACGCGGGGCCACCATAAAATGACCCGGAAAATGAAGGGAGAGAACATGCGTGTCCTCACAATCCTGTGCCTGTTCCTGGCTGCGGTTGGCTCAGTCACGGCGGACGACGACGAGACCCGCTTCAAGAGCATCACCGAAGCCGAGACGATGATCATGGTCCCGATGCGGGATGGCGTCGAGCTTGCGACGGATGTCTATCTTCCGAAGGGGGAAGGACCGTTTCCCGCCCTCCTGGTGAAGACGCCCTACAACTTCAACAAGATCCAGGGGCCCCAGTTACAGTGGGCCCTGCAGGCCATCGATCACGGCTACGCACTTGTCATACAGAACGAGCGGGGTCGCTATTACTCGGAAGGTGAGTGGGAAATCCTCGGCCGACCGCGACAGGACGGGTACGACACGTTGACCTGGCTCGCCGAGCAGGAGTGGTCCACCGGCAAGGTTGCGACATGGGGCTGCTCGTCCTCCGCGGAATGGCAGATGGGGCTGGCGGCGCAGGATCATCCGGCCCATGCGGCGATGATCCCGATGGCCGCCGGTGCCGGGATCGGACGCGTCGGCGAGTTTCACGAGCAGGGCAACTGGTACAAGGGCGGCGTCCATCAGACGCTGTTCATGGTCTGGCTCTACAACGTGCAGCAGGGTATCCGGCCGCAGTTCCCTGCCGATCTCACCCAATCGCAACTCCAACGATTGCGGAAGATGTACGACCTTGCCCCAAAGATGCCCGAGGTCGATTGGAAGAAACAGCTTCGGACGCTTCCCGCGACCGAGTGGCTCTCGAGTGTGGGCGGCAACGACGGTCCGGCTGTCGACCTCCTGACCCGTCAACCGGAAGATCCTCGCTGGTACGACGGCGGCCTGTACCACGACAACGAGGGTTTCGGAGTCCCGGCTTTCTGGTTCAACAGCTGGTTTGACGTCAGTCAGGGACCGAACCTGGCGCTGTTCAACCATGTTCGCAAGAACGCCGACGACAAGAGCGTTCGCGACGGCCAGTACATGATCGTCGCGCCGACGCTTCACTGTGGGTTCTATCGCACCCCAGAAAACGAGGACCTGATCGTCGGCGAACTCAACGTCGGAGACGCGACGTTTCCGTACTACGACACGATGTTCTCGTTCCTCGATCACTACGTGAAGGGCGAGAAGAACGGCTTCGGCAAGGAAACACCGCGAGTCCAGTTCTACACGATGGGTCGCAACGAGTGGAGTGCGGCCGAACAGTGGCCACCGAAAGATGTGAAGCCCGTAACGTTCTACCTGGAAAGCGACGGAGCGGCCAACAGTCTGTTCGGTGACGGGGCGTTATCGACCGAGCAAGCGACAGGTGCTCAGTCCGACAGCTTCACCTACGACCCGATGAACCCCGTCCCATCTCTCGGTGGCGGGGTCTGTTGTAACGGTGGGGCCTCGGATGGCGGCAGCTTTGACCAGCGCGGCATCGAGGCCCGTGCCGATGTGCTGGTCTACACATCCTCACCTCTGGACGAGTCCCTGGATGTCACCGGCTTTGTCCGCACCAGGCTGTTCGTCTCGTCCGACGTCAAGGACACCGACTTCACCGTCAAACTCGTCGACGTCCACCCCGACGGAACCGCCTACAACATCGACGACACGATCCTCCGCACTCGCTACCGCAACGGCTACAAAAACCCCGAGATGATGAAAAGGGGACAGATTTATTTATTGACACCGACGGCGATGTCCACCAGCTACGAATTCAAGAAGGGTCATCGCATCCGCGTGGAAGTGGCATCCAGCAAGTTTCCGCAGTACATGCGGAATCTGAACACCGGCGGAAACAACGTCGATGAGGAAGAGGGTGTCGAGGCTCACAACACCCTTCATCATTCGGCCGAATATCCCTCGGCCATCACGCTACCGGTCAGACGCTAGCGCGAAGTGGGGCCAGGCCGGTTGACCTGACCCCATCCGATCTACCAGATATCGGCTCGCATGTCGTCGCCGAGGACCATCGGGTCACCGGGCTCGCAGCCCCAGGCCGCGGCAAACTCCGGCATGTTGGCCAGAGGACCGTTAGCACGGAACATCGACGGCGAGTGCGGATCGCTGTTGACCTGCAACTTGATCGACTCGTCGCGATAGTTACGTCGCCAGGCCCGCGCCCACGACAGGAAGAAGCGCTGCTCCGGCGTGAAGCCATCGATCTCGCCGGGGTTGTCGGTCTCGAGGGCCTTCTGCAGTGCGTAGTAGGACATCGTGATTCCGGCCAGGTCGCCGATGTTCTCACCAAGGGTCAACTGCCCGTTGACGTGAAGATCGTCCACCGCCACGAATCCGTCGTACTGCTCGACCAACTTGGCCGTGCGCTCCTCGAAACGCGTGCGGTCGTCGTCGCTCCACCAGTTCTGCATGTTGCCGTTGACGTCGAAGCGGCTGCCCTGATCGTCAAAGCCGTGCATGAATTCGTGACCGATCACACCACCCATCGCCCCGTAGTTGATCGCGTCGTCGATCGTTCCGTCGAAGAACGGCGGCTGCATGATGGCGGCGGGGAAGACGATCTCGTTCATCACGGGGTTGTAGTAGGCGTTGATCGTCTGCGGGGCCATGCCCCACTCGTTGCGATCGATGGGCTGGCCGATCTTGTTCAGCTGTCGTCGCTGCTCGAAGGCATTGGCGGCACGGATGTTGGCCAGATAGCTCTCGGTGCCGATCTCGAGGGACGAGTAGTCTCGCCACTCATCGGGGTAACCGATCTTGGTGTTGAAGCCTTCAAGCTTTGCTAGAGCGCTCTCGCGCGTCTCTTCACCCATCCAGTCGAGATTCGAGATGCGACCGTGAACGGCCGCACGGAGATTCTCGATCATCGCGTCGGCACGGGCCTTGGTCTCCGGCGGGAACGCACGCTCGACGTAGACCTCGCCCAACGCCTCACCAAGGCTACCGCTGGTCTGGTCGATGACCCGCTTCCAGCGAGGACGCATCTCTTCGGTCCCGCTGAGGGTCTTGCTGTAGAAGTCGAAGTCGGCCTCGGCGAACTCGCTGGACAGATAGGGCGAGGTCGCGTTGATCACGTTCCAACGCAGATACGATTTCCAGATGTCGAGGGAGGTGTCCTCAAGCGCCAGGTTCATCTCCGCGAAGAACTTCGGATGCGC